>Ga0214542_1004272_pt1 | contig 28470 bp, 8 predicted proteins | sample CNSS1metaG_FD_160096 | JGI IMG/M metagenome (GOLD analysis project Ga0214542, IMG submission 160096) | Root nodule microbial communities from cowpea collected in UCLA plant growth center, Los Angeles, California, USA - CNSS1 | ecosystem: Host-associated > Plants > Roots > Nodule | place: USA...
CAAGCACACAAAACAACATACTCGCACCAAACAAACAAAGGATTCTAGCTTCCCCGTACCTAGAATAGCTAGCAAGCGACCCAACACTCCCTCGACACCGAACGCACGAGCACAACAGCTCAAGAAGAGAATGGAAGAACTGAAAGGATAGAGAAACAAGAGCACGATATGGGTTACTTGGAAGCCCTAACGGGAAGAAACGAAAAGGAACAATGGAGACGAGAATGGCTAGCATAGTACTTACATGGAGTAGGAAACGACCTCGAACTAGCTCGAAGACGGCAGAATCCTAACCCTAGTAGAGCGTCACGTGAGAGCAAGGGGATGACGGCTGGTTCTTTTCTGAAAGTGAATGAAATGAGAAATTAGGACAACACTAAGGGTTCTTATATCATGGGCCAGCCTTTAGGCCCACTGTTGCAGGGCAGCCCACTAACTTTAGGGCAGAAATAAAAATGGGGCCTTACAAATATTAGACTTATGCAATAGAGAATAAATGATATATTATTAATGTTCAAATAGAATCATATAATATTTGATTGATTGATATATGATGTTTTGGATTGAAGTAAGATAGGCATGTATATGACATGGTGTGATGATTTAAGATTTTATAAGACTATGATGTGTGAGTTATGGTGTAAAATGTGGTGAATGTAGTAACTTTCAAGAGTGAGTACTATACTAATGTAATATTAGATGGTGCATTGAGAAGTGAATTCACTTCTCAATATACACAGCACACCCATAAGATGCATGAATTTAGGGTTCAACTAATCATAAATATTAAATTATGAATAATTCTTAGATTTTTTTTTTACACATATTGTTTTAATAAGTAATTCTTTTAAGTTCGGGTTCGAATGAAAAAATTTAAATATTTTATATGAACCAAGCATACAAATTGATTAAATACATTTTGTTTTAGTTATTGCATAAGAACTTTGCTCTGAGCAAAACAATAATAATTTAAGGTAGTTCTTTTGCCGTTCCCCATTAACTTATATATTGCACCAAAATGGTATTATTAAAAATTAAAGTGTTACATTGGTTTGGCTGTTATGAAAAATTGGTTTTTCGACCCAACTTAATTCCCAAAATGCAAACAAGAACAACATTAATAACGAGTTTAACTAAAGAGAAAAAAAAATTCTAAATTACACAATGTGTGTAGTGTTTTAATGTGTCTCAGACAAGCTCGCTATGAATTTACCCAATAAGCTCATATGTCAACAAAATTCTCTTAGCTAAAGCAAAAGGAAAAAGGAAAAGGTTCCAGCATAAAGTTAAGGTAAAAACTCATCTCCTAATTTTTCCTTTTATTAATGCTAGTGTAAGTTAAGACTCCCTCTCTCTTTTCTTTCGTTTTGTTTTTCACTATTGCTTTAAACTCAAGAAAAAAAAAAGGGAAAAAAACGCAACTCAAACCTCATCTATGTATATCCATTACTAATCTCTCCAGCCGACAAATTGATGGTTTTTTCGGCCGAAACATTGAGTGAATTGATCAAACATGTTTTGCATGTTCATACATTTATCTTTTTAGATTTTTTTCCCCTGGTCCAAATCCCTATGTAGCGGGAGTTGGCACGTTAAATAAGTAAGAACCTCACAATCGTTTATTGTTTTTTCTTCATTATTTCAGCAAAGAATATACTTTCTCCCTTTTTTTACTAGCAATCTGAAAAGTGTAACAAAATTCATTGTTTACTTTAATTCTTGCTTCTTCTGTCAAAGTAAAGTTTTCTGATTTCATCTCATAAAAACTTGTTCGTTTAACTTTGGAAAAAAGAGGAACCTAATTCACTTAAATAATTCAGTAAAAAGAATCCCATGAATAATTGGGTCTCGTTGGGTCAGCTTCTAAGTTACGGGATTTTTTTTTCGTGCATCATCGACTTTATCTAAATCTACCATTTATCAAGTTTAAAAATTATCTTTAATCGAAGTACACATAATTGTTTTTCAAATTTTAAATTCCTACTGTCGATAGAAATTTAGTTTTCGGAATTAAATTTTCAAGAGCATATTAATTATTCCGACATTAAACTTATGAAAATATATTTAGAAAAACTGTAATTAGATTCGAAGTATGACACTGATTTCTTGAGTTTTCTGCACATCAATTCAATAAAATACAAATATATGCTGATAATTTTATTCGTAACCATCGAATATTTTGCATTTAGTAAAGCAAATAGACTGCTTGAAGACCGGCGATGAGAATGATAAATATTTACATGTTGCAGAAGGTGATGCTGTAGTTCAGTTTCAAATATTACAACCTTCGTCATCTCCAAGAAGAGAGAGAGAAAACGGGGCAATGGCCACATTGAATGATCGTGAGCCTACTCTTTCGACATGGATCATTTCATAGTCACCTTCCTGCATTATGATACAAAACCCTGGTTTTATGTGCGATGTGATGATGACGCATCTGGAAATCCTCCAAAGTGGAAATGCATCTCGAATAAAACAAGCAAATGCAAACAATAAATCTAAATCATTTAGAGCTTAAATTACATTTTTCCACCGATTTCCATTCTGATGAAGAAACTACCAGTGTTGCATGCTAAAATCATGATACCAACTCAATCTATATTAATGTTAAAAGTATTCTTTGAAACTTTTAAAAATAGGATGCATCCATGAACCAATCACCCTGACTGAAGCATGTCAAAACAATGCTTCTAATTTTGCTTTATTTTTTCCCATGGAAAGATAGTTGATTATGCAACTAATGACAGTTGCTAGGTTTGAAAACATGGCAGCGTTGCATCCACTCAAACTTAGTGCCATGTATGTTTATAGAAACCCAGTTCTGGCCTGTTTAGTGCAATATATATTTGATTGAAACAAATCAATCTTGAGAGAATACGTAAATAAAAGGAATGAGGATATCAGGTGTTTTTCTCCTTCTCATTATAATTTTGGTCTTTCTGTCTTTCTTTCGTTAAATATTTAACAAGTTTAGAACGTGACAACATTCAATTGGCTTGTTGTCAACCCTTGACACATTTTATGTATCTTGATTATACTCTTGATCTTTCTGAAATTGCAACCATGAATGATCACAGCGAAACCAAAAGTATAAATACGCACATCACCACGTTAACATTTAGTGTAACATCTAAAATATCTGTTAAATATTTAATAAAAGATTGACGGAAAGACCAAGATTGTAGGAATCCACTATCAAGAAAATCCAATTTAGGCCATGGGAAACGGAAGACCAAAATTGCACAATTGTAATACATGTGGATCAAAACTATTGTACTGTATTTGAATTTGATTGCATAATACCTAAAGTATTGAAATATCTCATGCTTCTGATTATCCCAGGAAATTGCAACAACAAAAGTAAATCTTACCATTCTCCCATTTGGTGTGCTCAGTGGGCAGGCTGAAGAGTATTCAAAACTATTCCCAGGAAGTATTAACGGCTGTTCACCAACAACTCCAATTCCCCTGTCATGTGGAAAATAAAGTACAGAAGTTATTTTGAATTTATATCCCCTTAAGTTTCAACAACAACGTTCTTTTTTTATTAAGTGGGTTACCAGTATCGAAGTAACTGTGTTTTGCCAAGAACTATGTGCCACATGAGTTTAAAGTAAAAAAACAAAACTTTGGAAGAATAACAACATAGGAAAAGAGAAGAGTGATTAACTCACCAGACATTTTCCGTCTTCCCATTAGCATCAGTTATAATCCAATGCCTTCTAAGAAGTTGAACAGGGTGGTCTGAGTTATTGGTAATTCTTATTCTATATGCGAAGAAGTATAACCCCTTTGAAGGCTGACTTCTGCCCTCTATATATACACTCCTAACTTGAACCCTAATTCCCTGAATAAATCACAATTAATGTTAATAATTTCAATTAATTTTGGTGTGTAAAGTATTCTGTTTCTCATGAATTCAGCAATAGCATTTTTTTTCCTTCAAGACTTTGAAGGAAAATAAATAGTTTTTTTACTGAACATTGCTAATGCTAACTAAATTAGAAGATGTACCATATTACAAAAAGCCACGACAACAGGAATAGTAAAAGGTCTGATAGAAATCTAGGGTTTTATTTTACAACAAAGAATACAGAATCTTCTCCATTTACAGCACTGCAGAGTCCTGCACCTTCTTGTGTCCAAACGCCCTAATTTCCTTTCAAATGATAAGATAAGTCCCTCTCTCAAAGTCTTCTTTTTTTATATTTATTTATAGGAAACTTGCCTAATTTCTTCTAACTATCTCAGCCCACTAACCTTACTGACTAACTTTCTCACTAACAGACACCTAACTGGTATTATGAAACTTATGGAGAAATCATCAAATACAAATTATTCCAACAGAGATACTCAACATTTCCATTTCTGAACACATGGTATATAACTAATTATTCTACCAATACAATCAACTTAAAAGATTGCTTAAAAAAGGGAAGTTGCTTTACTAGTTAATCGTATTTCTAATTTAACTAGAGAATAAAGACCTGTTTAGGAGACAAAAGTATGTAATTGAAATAGGGATCATACCAAAGTTGTAGCATCACTGCAGCATTTTAAAAGAGAGTGTGGGGCAATTTTTTTTAGCTCATCACGATAACTAGCGGCATCCTGGAAAGACAGAGGAAAAGGTGTCCAAGTGTAAAACTAACAAATACACATAAAAGTACAAGTCACGTTTTGTAAAGTCAAGGTGAAAGATGCGAGGAGAGCTGATCTGATAGAGGATTAGAAAGAAAATGAATGTAGACATATGAAAGTTGAGATATGTACATATCACGCCATTTAATGGTGGAACTGAATATTGAAAGAAACAGTGTTTATTGAATTTTCGAAAACTGGGTTACAGACCAACAATATAATAATTTGAAACCAATTGGAAAAGAATGTACACTTTCACGTTATTTTGACTATGATTACGATTTTCTCTTTCAAACATTAGTGGAATTTTACGATATTCATTTATGTACATCAAATGAAATAATATTTACATCTTAAATGATAAAAAAAAATAGTTTAAAATTGTGTTCCAAAATTATAATCGAGCCAAAAGACAACATAAACGTTAGAGTTCCACATTATGTAAAAAGAGACAAATTGAATTACATATAAAGTGAGAAAAACACAAACTTATTTGTCTTTAAATTTTTGGGTTGTTGTATCTTAATGGAAGACAGTTGTCTGATCCTTCGTCAAGAAAACTTTCGATATAAAGACTCGTCTAAGCCAGTCACCAACATTAATCTAACTTTATGACAATGAGTTTATGGGTCTTCTACCTTATATGGTGCCCAACTTGCTCATATCTATCCAATGTTGGATTTAAACCCACACTTGGATTCTCAACCGTAAGAAGCTCAAAGACCTTTGTAATCTTTATCAGTTTGCTCTCATTGAATGAGAACCTGGTGCACTTGTTGCAAATTACGGATTACAGTATGATAACTTAAAACCTTAACTGCAGGCCCCAACTCGTTCGTGGTAAGAGGTAAAATAACATATGGTTGAGAGGATGTTTGTTTAAACTTCTTCAGTAAGTAAATGTGAAACCAGGATAAATCCTGGCAGTATCAAGTAGGTGGAGATTATAAACTACAGATCCTATGTGTGCCGAAATTGGGAATGGATCAAAGTAGCACACGCGTGGCGTCACACCACTGAATGCTATGTATATGGTTGAAGCTTTAACAGTGCAAAATCACCCACCTCTAATTGCATTTGTCCCCTTTTATCTGCCTACTGTTTCATATAATTCTGAGCCTTTATTAAATTATCTTTCAATTGCTGTAACAATTCATCTCTAACATGCAGAATCTCCTGGACAACAATAAGATCCTTGGAATGAGCTTCATAGTGCACACAGAGGGTGGATCTCTACCATATAAAGCTTTAAAAGGAAACAAACCAAGCCTATGATGCATAGAAGAATTATACCAAAATTGAGTCCAAGGTAACATTGAATACCAAGCCTTTGGATTATAATAGACAAAACATCATAGATACATTTCTGAGGTTTTATTCAAAGCTTCTGTTTATCCATTCATTTGTGGATTATAAGAAGAACTCATAGCTGGAGTGGTACTTTGTGCTTTAAAGAGGTGTTGTAAAAAGAACTAAAAAAAACTCTTATCACATTCTGAAACCATGGATTTAGGAAACCATAGAGTCCAACTATGCTAGTAACAAAAGATTCAACCACTATTTTTCTAGTAAAGTCTGCCTTTAAAGGAATGAAGTTCCCAAATGTAGACAGCCTATCTACTGCTACCATGATGGTGGAATACCAGTGAGAATGAGGCAAATGTGTCCATAACAATGTCTTCCCACACATGTAGATGAATGGGCAAAGTTCTAATAACCCCAAAGGTAAAGCATGATCTACCTTAGCTTATAGACAAATGGAGCATCCACCCACACACTGTCTTATGTCAGGTTGGATTTTGGCCAACAAAATTGAAAACAAATGCAGTAGTTTTGGTAACACCAGCGTGATCTCCCACTTTAGGGAAATGAAATTCAAATAAGATTTGCTTATTCAACTCTTCATTACACATAAGCACAATCCTGCCTCACCAAAATAATACTCCATTCTATGTTGTATGATTTCCCAGGTGTTTCTCTTCGTTGGACTACCGAATAAATTGTATGAGTTGATGGCTAATCCTATTGATCGGTTTGTGGGTTGTAGGTTTGTAGATCCCTTTATTGAAAATATTCCAGGTAAGGAAAAAGGCATTGTGTCAAGTTGGAGTTTTGTATTTTGTAGTTAAGTTATCTATAAGTGAAAAAGATTCATACCCTTATTATCTTAAGATTTTGGACTAAAGGTGGTGTCAAGTCTTTTGTATTGTTGCTCATGGTGCACTAATGAAAATCAACGTAATGTTTCTCTCCCAAACACCATAAGGAGATGGAGGGTGATGATTCTATGCTAGCCTACTACTATGGAAGAGACTCGGACTTAAGAAGTTTTCACATTTAAGATAAGGAATTTAAGGGAGTTCTTGTGTGAGAGGAGAATTAACCTAACTTTTGAATTAACCTAACTTTTGATTCTTACACTCCAAATGCTCTAATAATTTGACATGAGAGTGTGTCCAGATTATTTGGTGAGACTGGTGTGAAATTTACCTAATAATAATAGAGAGTGTACTAGAAAAAATCAAGATAGATCCCGCACAAAATTCAAATAATAGGTTAGACACCTGGAATCTCTCTTCCGCAATTGCTTCCTTCAATAGTCTCCTCAGACGCAACACAGGCTCCTCGTCCTCAAACAACTTCAACGAATCTCGAATTCTGGCAGCTTCCTTGTAATCCTGAAGAAAAGAAACAAAAAAAGCCATGTTCATCTCCGATTTAGAAAACAAGACAGCAACTAAACTAAACTAAACTAACCTCAGATTTAGCAGCTACTTGCAACTGTTGCTTGAGAAGAGCGTAGGTTTGGGTCCGAGAAAGAAAGGAGCTAGTGCTACTGCCACCACTGTCTCCCTCCGAAGCACAAGCTACGACCACACTTCTACATCTTCTTCTCACTCTCGCCTCCGAACCCAGCAACAGTAAATTCCCTGCACTACTACTCCTCAGACTCACACTTAACGATAACGATTGCATTTTTCGATCGATGCTATTGCTTCCGATTCTGCCCCAAACCAATCCTAATATTCTTCTTCTTATTATTATTACTCCTCTACTATCTAAAATCACACTCCAATCATCCTACCATACTACGCCTCCCTGGTATCTACTGCAACACAAGCGCCTCTTCCGCGGCAAAAGTTAAATTACAATGTACTTTCCAAATTAGCCATTCAATTTATATTTATTATCATAAGAAAATTGTCTCCTTTACTGTTACTTTGGGAAAAATGTATTTGCTATTTCACACAATAATTTTTTTAGTTCTTTGTAAAATTATTATCAGTCCTTCGATAAAATTTGTCGAAATTAATTTTAAAAAAGTTTGTAATTCATTTTTGTCTATTTGCTAATACTGTAAATTCATGGTAAAAATAGATATGTATTTTTGACTTGTCAGAAATTATCTTTTATTTATCTTTATAATTTTTTAATAAATACCTAATGTTGATGAGAAAAGCGTTAGATGTGTGCATGAGGGTGTTATAGAAATTGTAGCATGTTGTAAAGTATTATTCCCTAGCGAGTTATTATTGATTGGGTTGGATATTCTGAAATCTGAAGACTCTGAACCCCTATCCAAATTTCCTACGAATGGACAAGAAAAACACATGTGTCGCAAATAGTTATCATGAGATATTTTGTGGTGGGTTTTTGAGGGAGTGGAATAAAAAATTTGCATGTTTCTTATTCTCGATCTTCTCTAATGTAATCTTATATTAGTTGCAAGTGGACACGTGTTATCAACCATATTTGGAATTGAGTATCAACTTATTAAGTTAACCCTTTGAATTTTATAAATAAAAACTATGTCATTTTTTGTTAAAGATGGAGTCAAATTAACTTTTTAATGAAAATACTATTAATAAACTGGATAAATATTTTATCGTGGGACTCATTTTAGAAAAATAATTCGTCAAAAGTTTTGAAATAAAGGGACCTCTTACACTCTTACAGATCCATGTAACAGATTCTCCTTTTTTTTCTTATCAGTACTATTTGTTAATTTTGACCATTTTTGTTCATTTATATGCATGATTACTTTCCTCCTTTGATTAAATAACCTAAAAAACCATCTTAGTTTTTATTCTTCCTTTTTTTCTTTTTTTTTTACGTTTTTAGGTTTTATGCATGTGAGAATAGATAATAAAATATTAGTAGTACAGTGAAACGAATCATCTTTCGAGGCCACGTGTAGGAAGAGAGACGGCTAATGGGAAAGATTTCCAAAAGAAAAAAAGAAAGAAAATCCTATGAAAGAATGTTTATAAATTACTTTCTAAACTATTCATTTTAATTTGCGAAAATTTAACTATTCTTTTAAAAAAGAAATCGTTATAGAGAAGACTTTCAAAAATAAAAATGTTACGATAAAAGGAATGGAAGAAGATTAACATATTAATGAAGGTTAAATAAATAAAAAGCATAAAGAGAGAGAGAGAGGGTGCAGAAAGAAAAATACAAAAATTGTGATAGGAGTAGCTAAAACCAGGGGCTTTTTCATATATCTCCAAGAATTTCTCCTGCACCCCAGGCTATTCATTAATTACATTAAAATTCATACCAACATAGTAAGTGACAGTTAATTAAAAATTGGATCTGGTTAATCAGATTAAAGATAATTAATATATATTAAATTTTAGAAAATTTATAATTAAATATAATATTAAATGAATATTAATCTTAACATCATAAATGTAATTTTATTTTAAGAAATACCGATAAAAAATAAGTTTACTTTTGTTCAAGAATTATTGGTTTTATTAATTTTTTTGAATATTTGTAAAGAAAAATAAATATTACTGTTTCTCATCAGAAAAAAAAACAAAAAAAAGTAATAATAAAGATTACGTTTAAAAAAATTATAAATATTTATTTTCATAAATCCAATTTACGAATTTGTTGGTGTTCTTCAGAGAAGGGATGTAACTTCTAATATATTTTAATATTAATTATTATTAATTGTTGTATTGAAATTATAAAAATAATGAGTGGATTACAATAATGGAACACAATTTTATTATATTTAATAAATTTTAACTAATAGTAGAGTGTGTTTATAAAGTTTATTAATAATATGTATTTTAAAGAAAATAATGTGGGACTTCATTTAAATCATAAATATCATATATATTCTTAATTTGGATCGAACTAATAATTTATAAAGGAATATGGATAGGAATTAGAATTAGTAATCTTTCATATATCTAAACATTAATTCAATAAGTTGTTATGTAAGAGTGAGCATGAAACTTATTCATATTTAACTTAATCATTTGGTTAGGTTTAGGTCAAAAATTTCAAGTCGGTTTCACTTGAATTTTTTTTTTCAGTTGTTCTTCAATTTTTTAAAATAATAATAATAATAATAACAATAACAATGTTTTTCGTCTATAATAATAATAACAATAAAATCATACCATATAACAATAACAATCAAAATAAGTCACGTGTCCGTTTATTATTTTTTAATTTTTTTTAATTTTATGTTCTATCTTTTAATTTTAAGAATATGTATATGAGCTTTAACCTGACTTGATTATAAGATATGTTTTTATAAATACGGGTACGAGAGTTTAATATGAGTGAATAATAAATGTTTTAAGTTATAATTGTACACACCCAAATATACAACCACATAAAGACACAAATATACATAGAGACAAAGAAAACACATATATACACATACACATAGACACCAACAAACATACACGTACATACAAACAATAAATTCAAATACACACAAACATAAATTAACACACACCCAAGTAAGAAATGCTTAGATAAATGAACTTTAAGCCTAACTCAATCCCACAAAATCGGCTTGTAAGGTGAGATTTGTATCCACTTATACACTTTGAAATCACCTTAGTCAATGTGGGACTTCTAACACAACCATTTCCATAGGTCTTAGCACGTTGCAGGCTAGTATTTCAATCCTGAATTGCGTTATTTTTCCAATTTTAAAGTTATAATAGAAGTTAAAATTGTTCTACTTCAATGTATACTACAGATGATGTCTAACTCATAGTAACAACACTTCATTGATTTTCAATTGGAGTGTTTTCAAGACATAAGAAAAATTGTTTGACAAATGCTACTAAGGCGATGGGGAAAAAGACTCCAGTAACTTTGTGGGAATCTTATGGAGATCAGCTCCCAAAACTTCAAAGATTTGCTATTCACGTAATTACAAGTTTGACATGTAGTTATTTTGAATGATGTTTTTTTATGTTATGGCGAATTCCAAATTAGCTTAGAAGAAGGAAGGTAAGAGAATGTCACCTGAGGAGTTTAATCTTGATGGCATTTCATGATGATAAATGGATTCTGGAAATGTTGAAGGAGGAGGAGAGAATGAAAATATAGATTTAAATGATGCTCCCAAATTAAATGGAGATGAGGTTAAACTCGAAGTGGTGGTGAAGAAGATGATGTTCTTGCTATCCCATTCTTTTTTCAAGGAAGAGAGGAGATAGATCTAATGAAGATATTTTTATATTTTTTTAATTTGAATTATTTATATTAGATGAATTAAGTTTAATGAAGTATCGAGAAAATGATGAATTTATAAAGTTTGATTAAATATTGACAATGGATTAATTTTATTGGTATGGATGTATGTTTGGTGATATATATTATGTTTGTATAAGAAGTAGAATCTACAATATGCATTACGATCCCATGATTTACAATTATATGAATCATTCGCAAGATAATCTCAAATTTAACGAACCAGTATGTTATATGATGAGATGAAATTAATATCTGATAGTCTTGGTTTGAACTACATGCTTATTTATTTATTTTTTTAATCATATTTCTTTACCTTTTTCATGCTTGTAAGTTGTTTTTCTTTGAGAATTTAAGTAATTATAGTTAGTGATAGTGAATTCTAGATAATCACAATAATTATTGTCTTGATGATCGATTTCATGTGGGTTTATTTTTAAATATTTGGTTGTGTGTAATATTGTTCAACCTTTAAGTTGAGGTGGATTTAAAGAATTTGAATCTCATTATAACAAATATATTTTGAATTGGAACGGGGAGAAAATGTTGTGCTTTGAAAATAATTAATTTTGGTTCAATTATGTGAAATTGTTGAGTTGTTAGCACATTTCACCCAAACTCTTAATTGGTTTCAATTAAAACTCAAACACTGATATTGCGATAAAGTCTCTCTTAAAAAAACATATGAGTGGTTTCTTAAGATGGTTCTTAAAACTGAAATCCTAATTAGTAAGTTTAGCAGAAGTCCTAACCATCATCTTTGATATGAATTGCTCATATATGTGATTAGTTATGGATGAAATAAGAGAAAATGATAAGAATTATTTATCTGGTAAGAGTTTGTTTACTAAGTCATGAGTTATATCTCCAAAAAGCCTAATCCAAAGTAGAAAAACCAAATAAATTTTCTCTCATTCTAAAAAATGCCTACTTAAATGACACATATTTTCTGGTAGTTTGATGCATGATTTAAAGTATTTCAAATATTTTTGTTATGATTAGGTAAATATAAATGTTATAAATGTGTTCTTAGTATTAATACTTAAATCAAATATATTTTTACCTAAAATAAAGTAAAGATTGTATCAATGAAATTATAATGACCTAATATGTCTAATAATGTTTTGTGAGAAATATGTGCAATGTATTAAATAGCGAAATCATCAAATATATTAATTACAAACACATGGCTGGTACGTTAATAAATGAGAAATTAATTTAAATTATACTCAGCTGGTAGGTTAATAGATGAGAAATTAATTTAAATTATACTCAGCTGGTAGGTTAATAGATGATAAATGTAGTGAAATTATACTCATTAATAAGTGCACCAAGATATCATGATTTCTTGTAATAAAATTTTAAAATCTTAAGTAAAGTTAAAAACGTAATTAATAATATATTTATTATTATATATTTATACTTATACTTATATATAATGGATTTTTCTTTTTGACAATTTTTTTTTTCAATTTTACTCTTCAAATTAACATTTTATTTAAATTTAACAGATTTTTTAAATTTAACTATTTTTTATATTTTAATATTTCCCAAATTAAATAAATAAAAATTATTTATAATTAAATTATAAAATTTTTATAATTATAATTATATTTTATTTTTTCACAGAATACGCGTAGAGTATATATATATATATATATATATATATATATATATATTATATTTATATTTTAAATATAATTTTTTATATTAAAATAACTTTTTTTATCAATTTTATTATTATAAATTTAACTGCTTCTTTAAATTTCTCTGTTTTTTTATTTGATTGAATTTTAAAATTAAATATTTATAGTAAAATTATGAAAAGAATTAATATTTCATTTTATAATTATAATAGTTTAATGTTTCTTTTATATTGTAATGTACTGAACTGAAGTGATTATAATTTTATTCTCTTATCGGTTTTATGCCCATGAATGAATTCTGAAAATTAAAATGAATGGACGGTTTCATTTCAAAAGTTTTCATCCAATTTACTTGATTTTTATACTAAAATGATTCAATTTATTGGTTTAAAACTGTGAATATTATAGAAATAAAAGTTTATTTATTTATTTTTAAAATATAGTTGTAATTTTTTTAATTTACTATAATATTTTTTTTTCTTGTTTGAATCATTTTGTCTTTATTGTTTCCTTTTAAAGCAGCCAACTAGGTATTGGTTGAAGAAATACACGAACATCAAAGCATATTTTATTTTCTCTTTGATTGGTATGAACCTTTTTGTGTGGTGAGTCAGTATGCACATTCAGAGAATTGAATATAAATATGTTGAGGACCAAAGTTGAAACGTTTCTCCTAACAAAGACAGAAAGAGAAAGGCAATAATAGAAAAGTGGTGCTACCATAACCTAATGGTCCATCCATATTAGAATGGAATATCCCACATTTGAATCCAGATTCATGCAACGATCATTCTTCTTAAATACTATTATTTCATTATTCATTATTATTTATTTAATTATTTATTAGCATTAATTTTCTTACCCATCACGGTCAACCATTGCGTTGAAGCACAGAACCAACAAAAGAACCAACTGAAACTCTGTTTTCTCTGTTTCAGAGTTGGGTTTCTTGCTATCTACGAGATGCAGAGCATACTTCTTTCTCTTTCTCCTTTGGTCTCTCTCCGCAGACTTCACACTCCTCTGTCTCCTTCCACAGCCAAACTCAACCACATTCTCACTTCCTCTTCCTCTTTTTCTTCATTCCCATGTCAACCATCTTCTCCTTCTTCTTTCAAACTTGTTCCCTCTCTTCCCTTGCTCCATGCCGGACCAACCTCCGTGCCGGAGGGCAGTGCCGCCGAGTTTCCTGGGGTTAACAGTCTGTTTAACATTCTGGAGATGGGTTCCTTGTTTGGGTTCTGGATCCTCTTCAACATCTACTTTAACATCTATAACAAACAGGTCTTAAAAGTTTACCATTTGCCTTTAACCGTTAGCACGATTCAGTTTGCCGTAGGGGCTCTCCTTGTAGCGTTCATGTGGGGTTTTAATCTATACAAGAGGCCAAAACTGAGTGGCGCGCAGGTTTGTTAATGTTTGTGTTACCATTTACTCAGTTTTTGTTCTGTATTGTTGTGTTGTATTGGTCGTTGATTTCCTGGGTTGCAGCTTGCAGCGATATGGCCACTGGCTTTGGTTCATACTTTAGGAAATCTTTTTACTAACATGAGCCTTGGGAAGGTTGCTGTGTCTTTCACTCATACAATAAAAGCTATGGAACCTTTTTTTTCAGTGCTCCTTTCTGCTATGTTTCTTGGAGAGGTTAGAACTTAGAACTCCTTAATTTTGTTCGGTATATTTGATTCTTTTAAACAAGACTTATGATCAGTTTCTGAATCGGTTTTGGTGAGCTTAATTCGTTTCTTTAACCTTTGTTTTCCGACAGAATCCTACCCCATGGGTGGTTGGTTCCCTTGTGCCTATTGTTGGTGGGGTAGCGCTAGCATCTGCCACCGAGGCCTCTTTCAATTGGTAATGTAACATCTCCTACAATGCATGTCTTATTGCATCCATAGTTGCAAAATGAAAAAAAAAAATTGTTGAAAAGCAATATCTAGTTAACACCTAAAGTGAGAAATAAAGAGAAACATAGGGATAAGAAGGAAAAGACATGATAGAAAAAAGAGAAGGCAGAAATAGTAGGCGTTGATAGGGTGTATGATACCTTAAAGGTTATAGAGTTCACATATCAATCCTCTTAATCTTCTCAACAACCATAATGTGTTTTTATGTACCTTTTAATAATAATTGGAAAATTAACAAATTGTACTGCAGTACACATATGATAGGTAGATGTAATTGTGTTCCGCTAAGTGGAATTTTCTTTATTGGAATTTTTAACAGGGTTGGATTTTGGAGTGCAATGGCTTCCAATTTGACCAATCAATCTCGTAATGTTCTTAGCAAGAAGCTTATGGTTAACACGGAGGTAATATGTTCTGCTAAAAAGGACGAAATTTTTGGCATTTTGTTTGATTGTTGATAGTTGTTTTTTTTGCAGAGTTCTATGATACTTGTACATTACAACAGTTCATCTTTTTAAACAAACAGAAAATAATGTGCTCTTTTTTGTCATCAGGAATCTATAGACAACATAACTCTCTTCTCAATCATAACGGTTATGTCCTTCTTTATATCCGCACCTGTAACTTTGTTAATAGAGGGCGTTAAATTTACCCCTTCTTACCTGCAATCTTCTGTAAGTGTTTTGAATTCTTTATGGTTGAAATAATAGGATTTCTGTTTACATTCTCACATCTAACCATCTACATATATTATGTTGATCAGACTATTGATCATTATGTCATTTTTTTTTTCTTTTAATAGGGATTAAATGTTAACGAAGTGTACATCAGATGTCTTCTTGCTGCACTATGTTTCCATGCCTATCAGCAAGTAAGTTTTTTTAATTCAAAAATTGTTTGCATGCTTCACTTCTCTCGTCCACCTTTTATTCAAAATTGTTGTTACTTGTATTTCTTCTTAAATGTAATGTAGGGATAATTTTGTCTGGATTCATTGCAGGTTGCTTATATGATATTGGAGAAGGTGTCACCTGTTACGCATTCGGTAGGAAATTGTGTGAAAAGGGTTGTGGTCATCGTGAGCTCAGTCATTTTCTTCCGAACTCCAGTATCACCTATTAACGCACTTGGTAAAATTCCTATTTTCTGGTTCCAACTATATATAATAGTTTGAAAAGTATTCTATACTTTTTGAACCATATCTGATATGCTAATGTAAACCAGAAAAGGGAAAAAGAAGCTTTCTTCATTCAAAATCTTTTATTACATGAACAGTCTACACGGAAAAATAATTTTTAGTGTAACAACTACTCAATATTCTAACAAAATTATATATTTTATCTAAAACACAAAACAGTGTGCAACAGTGTGCAGTTGTCATAGAGCAGTCAAACATAGTGTTCGAGTGATTTAGGTTTGGTGTTGCTTCTAATGGGCTTCGAGTAAAATGGCCCACTATCAATATCCCTACATATCGTACTTACACTCTTCCTCTACAGGCACTGCTATAGCTCTTGCTGGTGTTTTCCTGTATTCTAGGGTGAAGCGACTCAAGCCAAAGACCATTTAAATATCAGCGTAAAATTTTTCCAGTTGCAAGAGAAATCTGATAATTAGGTTTCTGAAAATTTCTTAATAGGTGAGATAGAAATTGAGAGTTCTTGATCCTCACGTTTTTTTGGTAATTAGGTATCCGATTTTATTGTACATGTTTGAGTGGCGCTAATGGTTCATGTATCAGATACGATTGGCCTGCTCATCGATAGTATACTTTTATCGATGAATTGAGATTGGTATACACTATATCGACTTTACTAGCAGTGAGAATTATGTATCAGCTCAAGTGAACAATAATACACAAGAGTACTAAGTTTTTACAAATTTACTTTATCCCTCTTCTTCTCTCTCAGCGTCCCATAAGTAAACAAATGAAATTAATTAATTATTTACTGAACCAGTATATAAAATATGGATTATGATATTTTAACTATTAAATTTTGACAACTTTCTCTTATAACATGATGTGTCATCTTTTAAGTGGTTTTGAAATATTGAGAATGAGAGAATAGAGGAATAGAAAACCATTTAGAATATGCCACATAAGATTATAAGAGAAAGTTGTCAAAATTTAGTAGTCAAAAAATCATTTTTCATAAAATATAATCCTTAAATATTCAGATAGTTTGTCACATTAAAACAACTTGAATATGAATGTTTTTAGGACTTGTTCCAGGTTTCACTGGTTTATGCAATCTTCGAACCTTGATCATATGATTCAAAAGATTTTTCAAAGGATGCGATCTCCGATACTAAAGATAATATAAATTTATAATTTTATGATATACAAGTATATAAATAAATGAAAATCTTTTATTATATTTCTTTAAAAGTTTACTTTTTATATTCTTGTGAATATATATATATATATATATATATATATATAATTTTTAAAATCCTAATTGGGTAATTAATACATTAATTAGATAAATAAAATTAATTATTATTTTTATACATTAAATTAATCAATTAAAAATAATTAATCAAAACTTATATAATACTATGTTTGCATCCTTCAAGTACCATAAGCACAAAATTGTAATGTTTGAAGTTATAATCCTTTTTATTTTTAATTTAAGAAATTATTCTATATTAAATTATGTTTTTCATTCTCATTTTTGTAAAAAAATCTTGAATATGTCTCTTTATTTTCATACGTTTCTATTTGGTTCTTATTTTGGAAAATTTGATGCAATGAGATCATTTCCTTTAGTAATGTACTACAACGTGAAAGATGGGGTATTGGTTTGTGATTTTTTTAAATACAAATTTTCACGTGTCAAGTTAGCGTTATGTTACGCGACAGTGACAATGTGATGTGACAATGACAGTACCACATGTCATCGTCCTACCAAATATCATGATCCAAATCTCAATTTTGTCATTGAATTTGTTATTTTGATTTAATTAACTTCTACTTTTTAAAAAAATTGAACTATTTCACTCTCTATAAATTGAGACCAAATTTAATTTTTATATAAATGTGTTAGACTGATATTTTTATTAAAATTTACAATTTTATTAAAATTTTTAAGAAGATTAAGTTTTTTAAAATTTATATTTTAAATTGAACTTTATTTGAAATTTTTTTAAAATTTTAATTTTTTTTTTCAAAAAGTTAAATTTTAATTTATAAAATTGTTATTTTTTAACCAATAATAACATTTGTATAAAAATTCTTGAATTTTACATATTTTAAAAATATAAATTATTTAAAATATAAATTCAAATAAAAACAATAATAAAATATCTAACAATAATAAAGTTTAATATAAAATATAAATTTTAAAACCAATTCATATATGATATGCTCTCTTCAATATTTCCTACTCTTAAGAACTTAGTTTTGAAATTATTTGATAAAATATAAAGGAAGTCAACATCTCTATATAAAATAATGTAAGTATTTCTCAAACAGAAAAAATCTATAAAAATAGGACAATTTAAGTTTTTTGTTAAAAAAATGTTATCTTTTTTTATCCTTTTAAAAAATTTAATTAAATTGGTAGCGGGATGCGAAAATTCAAGAGGAATTATTTTAGGAACTTCAATTCTTTTAAAATGTTTTTATTTAAAATTATTACAAATTTAGTTTTAGTTTTTATTAAAAATAAATTTTAAATTAAGTTTAATGTAAAATATAAATTTAAATAAATTTAATATTATTTAAATATTTAATAATAATATTAATATAATATTTATATACAAATTTAATTTAATCTTAATTTGAAAATATAAAAAAAACTAAATCAACTTAAAATAACAAATACATAAATCAAAATAAAATATAAGATTAAAATAATGATATTTAATATAACAATGACATGTTACATCGTTATCGTTATCATTATGTGACATGACGCTAATTTGAGACTAATTTAATATATTATGATTTTTTTTTTTATTTCTAAAAAAGAATATAAATTGAAACATGACACATTTTTAATAATGTTAGTATAACATTAATGAAAGAGAGTCCAGAAACAAATAAAAATAAAATGATCTAAATTAATTTAACCTTTATTTTATAATATTTTATACATATAAAAAATAGAAAGGCGGATTAGCGCGGATTGGGCCGTGGGCTTGCGGGCTTGCTCACATGTGTGATAAGCGATTTTTTTTGTGTGTTGAACAAAATATTTTTTTTATAATAATTTATATTCATTTTTTATCGAAATAATTTCAATTAGTTTATTTAATCAAAGACAAAAAAAAAAACAATGAAGATTATAGCTAAAGTACAATAGTAACATATCATCTTACAAAAGATATGTATCTAAAAATGCATAAAAAAATTCTATATTCAAGAACTAAAATCATTATCTTATATACAATGATTATACATAAACGTTGTAATAATAATAATAATAAATAAAAGGAACTAAAAGAAACAACATGATGAATGATGTGAGAACTATAAAAATGAGAACATAGAACATATAATTTTGTAAGCGGGTCAGTCCGCCTCGTTTCGCTTTTAGTCTGTGCGGACTACGGACCTATGCGGGGTGGGCCATTGCGAGCCAGCGGGTTCAACATCTCAGCCTGTCCCGTATTTTTTTGTGTGGGCTGCAGGCCAGTCCGCCTGACCCGCTCCGAATTGTCATCCCTAACTCTATATGCCACCCTAGGGAAAAATAAATACATAGAACAAAATTCACTCTCATAAAAACTATGGTTGTGAGTGTTTTTTTTTACTTGCAGTTTGAGTGAAAATGTTCTTTTTACCCAAACTTTGTTGTCATACTATGTAAAACTTTATGAAATGACTTTGTAATCCACTAGAGCCTGAAATCACATAAAAACTAGCAATAGAAGCATAAGCTTTCTTTGGAATATGGATGAAATTTTTACTTGATGTAATTCTAAAACATAAGTTCAGCCTAGTAGAAATTTTTTACTAGAAAATAAACTATATATTTATAAATAAGTAATTGAGTATTCCAACATGTATGATATTTACCATAATTATGATAATATGTTATTTTAATTATATTTTTCTGATAATTCTAAACTAGGTATAATTTATTTTAAACAATCTAGATAAATATTATTTTAGTTATTCAATCAAATAATTAACCAACCTCAAATATTGGAGATAAAAAATTTAAAATACAAAAGTGAGATAATCTTTGTATTATATATTTTGAAAGTCTCACTTCAAAAAGAGATAAAAATCATTTGACATTATATACGGATGCAAATCTTAACTCAATTTAGTTTTGTGGAATTGAAACATTAGTGCATATAAAGGTTTTGAGTTAAACCATCAGTGCATATAAAGATTTTGAAGTTAATTATTTTAGAAATTCTTTTCCGATTCTTTATTCGAAATATATTCACGAACTAGAAAGGTAGGTGATTTTGTGTGTTGATACATTTTGACATATTATGTTCTTCATACATAAAGTTACTCGGACATAAGATTTTCTTTAGAGCATAAAGTTACTCGGACATAAGATTTTTTTTAGAGCAGTTTAGCCATTTTGTCCAATACTATATTTTATGTTCACTTAGTACTTCTTCTCTTGTAAATAGTATCAATTGTCCCATGATAGAGACCAAGTCGGTCGAGTCATAATTGAATAAATCGTGGCGTTTGGGTTAGTGTTACACTCTTAAGTAAAAAAGAGTTGGCCCTAACTAATGGCTATAGTTTTTTTGGCCTGGTGGCGGAGGCTGGGTGGACCGAGTCACAATCGAATCATGACACTTGGACTCATACGCTCTTAAGTATAAAGACTTGTTAGGTCTATAAAGAGGGTTTCACTAGGAAGACACAATATCAATGAAACCTGAGCTCAACCACATAAGGCATTGACATCACTCTCAACCCAAAACCTTAAGGCAATGAGTTTATGGGTCTTTGTCCTTATATAATGCTTTACTTTCTCATTTCTAGCCAATGTGAAACTTAGACTCACACTTCTTGTCAACAGGGACGGACCTATGTGGTGACAGGGGGGAGCCGTGGCTCCCCCAGTTTTTTTTTTGAATTTTTTTTATATATATTTATATATATTTTAAATTATATTTATATATTATTTATATTATGAAAAATTATAATAAAAGATAAAATAAAAAAATTTAATGAAGACATTGATTTATAAAAGAGATTAGATTTTTTTTTTCTCGTTACAAGATCTTTCCACCATGTAAATTATGAGAAATCAATACAAAGAGATAGATCGGGAAATAGAGGTTGGAAAACACATAAATTGAGATTGAAGTATACATTATTGCATGATCTCTCATATCAAGGTTAGTATTTTATCATGATTTATGTATGTTAAATTTATTTAGAATGTTTATCCCAAATTAATAAAACCCTAATTATGATTTTAGGGATTCTTTTATGAAAATGGTATGAACCTAATTATAATTTTTCTCATATTATTATAATCCTTAATTGTAAAATTTAGGGATTTTGTGGTTTTTGCTGCCTATGGTATTTTTTTTTAAGTTTTGAATTCATACCGTGTTGCTTATTTAATTAAAGTGATATGAGTTTTGTTATGTTTTGCATTGTGATAATTGTGATTTGTGAATATAAATTTTATTTTTTTCATATAGGCAAGAGATGATAAATTTATATTAGAAAGATTATGATAAAAAGTAAAAAAATTGATTCTTTTTTTTAAAGAGGTAGGTTTGTGATAAAGATTAAAAAAATGCATATTAACTAAACTTGAGAAATTTCATGAGAACCATGAATTCAAGACAATAAAAAACAAATATCTAAAGTTCTTAGAGTTATAATATAATGAATTTAAAAATTCATTATAACGCGAGAAAAACGGCCTCAAATTTGACAATACCACAAAATCAAATTGATAAGGTACAAAGTACTTATTTAAAATGGTATTCATGGTTTGGTATCATGAAATAATAGCATGATATAATAATGAATGATAGTAATATTTTTTTTTTTGAATTCTACTATTATGTTAAGCAAAGGAAATGAAGAGAAAAGATGAATAGCTTTTTTTCTAACTAAAAAAAATTATATATAAGAAATCTATTTGGCTCCCCTACATTTTTTATCCAAGTTCCGCCACTGCTTGTCAGGAAGACTTTCCATACAGGGACTTGCACTCGTCTTAGGTCTTACAAAGGCGGTTTCACTAGGAAGACACAATACCAATGAGACCGGAGCCAAACCACATAAGACATTAACATCACTCTCAACCCAAAACCTTAAGACAATGGGTTTATGGGTCTTTATCCTTATATAATGCTCCACTTTCTCCTTTCTAGCCAATGTGAGATTTAGACTCACACTTAGATTCCTAACAATTGGTATCAGAGCCAAGGTCACGAATTCAATTCCTGATGGGCATTTGTTAAGGAGGAGATTGTTGCAAGTTGCACAATTATCCCGTGGCGGAGGCTAGGTGAGCTAAGTCATAATCCAAGAGTGGGATTCCTAGTAAAACAATTACTGAGGGGGAAATTATTGTAAGTGACATTAATTGTCCCGTGACAGAGGTCAAGTGGGTCGTGTTACACTCTTAAGTAGAAAAGGGTTGTACCCTGACTAATGACTATAGCTTTTAGCCTAGTGGTAAGCGCTCGATCCTAACACCTTCAAATTACCGTCTCTTTTCCTTAAGAATAGTTCAAGTACACCTAAACAGAAAAGTTAATACAAGCACAGAAATATTTCGTATCACAAGTATTTTATCCTGTCTAATTTACAAAGTAAAACTAAAGTTATTGCTACTTGTTTCAATCTTGATGTGTGCTTAGTCTCTATTACGACAAACTATAAAAAAAAGAAAAAAAGAACACAAGCATTTATGGTAGTTCCCTCAACGTTTTACTAAAAACACTACAACATACATTATTTTTTATAGTGATATGGGTGTGAATCTCCATCCAACACAAAAAGTAGAAACATTTTAGTTAATATTATTTGTGTTTCTTGTAGAAAACGTGATCAGACATTTTCTTACGGAAACAACAGACATATTTTTTTCACCACTTTTTTATTTCTCAAGTAAAATAATGAAAAATTTATTATCATTGTTTTTTGGTATATGAAACGTGGAAAATGGTAATTAATAATGAAAATGTCTTCCTTGAGAGGTAGGAAAATAAAGTATTGTTCTTTTTTAGGTCGTCTTTAATTCCCTTCAAACCCTTAGAACAATATGTGTATATACACCCTTTCCGTAGAATCTTTATTTATTGAGGTTCAGCATGGCTCACAAATCTGTACTGGTCTTCTATTTAAATATTTTACTTTTGCAAAAATACATTTTTTTTAATATTAAAACTGAATGGACTAATTAATATAACCTTAAAAAAAATATAGTATAAACTAAATAATATTCGTAAAGTAGGTACTTTTTTAGTGTGGACTAAAGTAGCTGAAATAATCTTAAATCAATTAATCACATGTTTAATAATAAAAAATTACTCTGACTTTTCTCGGGGAAACTGGATCTTTCTTTGGTGATTTTATTTCTATTTAAAGCTGATTATTATGAGAATGATCCTTCGCCATTAATTGTCTTTTTTTTGCAACGTTTAAACCTTAAATTAAATAGAAGTTGTTAACTATAGTCAGTTACTTCATAAGATTTTTTTCAGGTAAGACTATTATTATGTATTGGGTGGGTAAGAAAGAACGGGGTTCAACTGTTAGGAGTGTTAACTCAAAATTAACCATATGTTAGGTGCAGTAAATTTTATGCACAAATATCATTATAACCAACTACATTTCAAGTTAACTAGATTTATTTCCCCAAAAAGATTCACTAAGAAAATGTTCATTCTATATTTGAATTAATTTATTTTGCATGATTAAAACTTTATAGAGTTTTCTTCTTTAAAAAAAATCCTAAAAAATAATCAGATACGAGCATGTACCTAGTCTTTGACATCATGAAACTAATAAATGAGTGCAAATTCAGAATATCAAGCTCTCGTATCAGTGGAGTGAAAGTGCTCCCTTATTAGGGTTTAGGAACATGTTAAATTTGTTATTCATGCTTCAGAACATTCTCAATAATCATAGCCAAAACTTGTCCCTCTAGGACTTTTCTGGTAGGTGTGTTTTTTAGGACTTGCCCTCTTCAAGCCTAAAAACAAGAACAGCTTGAAATGTTTTTGGACATTTAGGCTATGTTCGCTTTAACTTATTTATTATTGATGAGGAAGGAAAAGCGAGAATTTGTTGTGTTCGTTTTCAACAATTTAGGTGGATGTGAAAGCAGGGAAAGGGAGGATATAGCATTCATTCATTCCGCGCACTAACGAAGAGTTATGCGAAGAAAGATCAGTTTTTTACATGAAATTACAATAATAACCTTTTTAACCTATTTTTTTACTTATATTTTTTCATTTATTCTATACTGCAGTTACCTTTTTGCTTTTCATATTACTTCATATATATTATATAATTCTTAATTCTTAATTCATTAATATTCAAATAAAGAATGTTGAAAAAAATATATAAATATGCACATATGTTATAATAATAATAATATATTTTATTTTTAATTATTTTTATAGTTAAGGACAAAATGGTAATATTTCATTTTTTATTAATTAAAACATTTTTTTAATCTATTACATCAATCAAATCATTCACAAATTCTCACAAACTTTACTTTCAAATTCATTCACAATCACTTCTAAATCCCTTAAAAAAAACAACACACAATTTACTCTTACATCTATTCAAATCCATTCATTTCATCTCTCTCAAACCCATCCACTCAAGTGAACAGAGCCTTAATGTTTTTTGGACATTATCCCTACAAGAGAAACAATAACAAATATTACAAATAATCTAAATGGAGTGAAATTATGAATGTTAATGTGGGCTTTGTAGAATTCATGGATTAATTGCACACAACTGCATAATATCTAGTCACAGAGCAAAGTTTGACCATAACCATTGCAATGAAGTAACCGCAACAGCATTATAATACTTGAACTGTAACATATGGTCAAGTATCTAGATGTGAAACAATCTTGGCCATTTGATGCTTCATATGAATTGCCATGCAATTAATGCATTCTCAATCTCTCTCTCCTATTAAGGAACACAAACGGAGATGGCTTGAAACGCAGTTTCTGTTATCCCTCACTTTCTGTTACTCCGCTCATGGACACTGAAGCAAACCTCACAGAAAACTATGGCTCGCAGCCAATGTATGTGCAAGAAAACTGCTTGAAACCCAGCATGGGGGATCAGCTTCCTTTTGGAGCTTCTTCCTCGCAGGGTTTCTTGCAAGATTTTCATCATATTGATCACTTTCCTGCGAATAATGGCTCCTCATCCAATCCCATTTTCGGGGTACACACTCCAAATTTCGATCCCTTTGATCACAATGTAAACTGTGAGTCTGCACCTCCTGATTTTGAGGTTTTTGAGTGCAAGCCTTTTGCTGAGAGCAATGGTAGTGCGCATGCTCATCTGATGCACAATTTCCAATATGTAGGTTATAGTTTGAACCTTCCTCGGACGAATCAAATGGATATGGTGGTGGCAAACCAGAGATACCTTCCTTTCGGTGCCCTAGAAACCAAACCTTTGAATTTTGTTGCACCAGATGAAGTCTCATGCATATCCCCACCTAATAATTATTATAAGAAAGTTGGTTTGAATAAAAACCTCAGGGAATCCCCAAGCACTAGAAGAACTTTCAAAGCTCGGAAGAAATCCAACATAGTGAAGGGGCAATGGACATCAGATGAAGACAGGTGCATAATATTCCCATGTTTAAACCTTTGCTTTTGGCTATTTATATAATAATCTCGTTACGGATTTGACCTGTTTCTGTTGAAAAATCACATTGCTTTCCATAAACAGATTGTTGATTCAACTGGTGGACCAATATGGAGTGAGGAAGTGGTCACACATAGCTCAGGCGTTGCCTGGGAGAATAGGGAAACAATGCAGAGAACGATGGCATAACCATTTAAGGCCAGACATTAAGGTTTCGATTTATTTGTCATAAAAATAATAATGATACTTTTAAATATATTATACTGTTGAAATTCATTGTGGTATTTTGCAGAAGGACATATGGACTGAAGAAGAGGATAAAATACTGATCCAAACTCATGCAGAGATAGGAAATAAGTGGGCAGAGATTGCAAAAAAATTGCCGGGAAGAACTGAGAATTCCATCAAAAACCATTGGAACGCAACAAAGAGAAGACAATATTCAAAGAGAAAGTGTCGTTCAAAGTACCCTAGAGGCTCTCTTCTTCAGGAATATATCAAGAGCTTGAACCTAGACCAAAATCCACCAATGGACTATCGAAAAAAATCTGTTAAAAATGGCAATGCAAAGACAAACAACAACGGCAAAGCAGCAGCTCAGATCCTGTGTGGTGATCAATTCTGTCCCAATGGACAGTTGGTGGCAAAGTATGATTTTAACGAGGTCCCAGATTTTTGTTTGGATGAAAACTTGTTTGAAGAGGGGTGTAGCATTGATTCTCTGCTAGATGATATACAAAGTGCTTCTACTATGGATGACAAAGATTTTGATGGAAAACTACAATGTGCTCCTACTGTGGAAGGAAAACAATCTCATCACCATGTTCATATTGATGAGCATCGTGAGACTAAGATGATGGCACCAACTATGGGGATTCAAGTTAAGAAGGAACTGGATTTGGTGGAGATGATGTCACACCACGTTAATGAAAGTAGTGATATATAAGCTATTGCCTCCATTATAGTATACAATCTCCATGTAAAATAATTTCATCATTTCATGTTTTGGAGTTTTTATTATATAAGAGAGCTTCGAATCAGCTCTCATAGTGCTACCATTATATGCATGCACAACAATGGAAGAGAAAGGAAGGATTTACTCATTTCCAGAAGAGAAAATAAAGGTAGTAATAAAATCCAGGGTTATGCTTGTTACGAATGGTATAATATATACATAAAGATGAATTTTTGTGTCATCTTTTTCTTTCACAGACTCTACAAAATATTAAGTTATTATATGTTATAGTTTTATAAATTAATAACTCTTGATTCTTTCATGCCTCTTCCATATATGTAGCAACTTGGTGTTGAAGTGATTCTTGGTAATTGATGGAAAAAGAGGTAGCAACTACTACTTCAGTAACATAGATTATGCAGAAGGGAACATGCCAAGGGCTGTTTTTTATATTAAAGTTAATTTGTCCCAAAAAAATGTGCTAATAACATACTATTTAATACATTTTTAAGACACTTATTACTATTTTTTAAAATTCATTTAATATTATATTCTTTGTGCCAATGTTAAATATATATATATATATATATATATATATATATATATATATATATATATAAAATATGTTTGAAATGTATAATTTGAGCAATACCTTAGTAATTTGATTTGTAAACACTTTCAGATAATATTTTAAAACTTTACAAAAGTAAAAGTCTCGCAATTGTTATTTTATTTTTTTTCTGAAAGAAGATATTTATATTGCGTGTGTACTTCTACTTTCTTTGATCAACTCATTCTCATATCACAATCAATGTGTCTTTTAATGCTGTATTGAATTTCTTTTAAGAATTCATGAGATTTAATTAAATCAATTGAGTTTTTTTTATATTTTTAGTTCTTTTATAATATTTATTTTGTATTCATTAAGTTTCTTTATAGATAATTTATAAAAATATACAATAAGGTTTTCTTTCTTGGAGTGTACTTTTTCTTAGACAATTATATTTCCAATTAACTTTTTTTTTCTTAGGAATCGAGAGTAGCAAATATTATTGAAACCCTACTACTTAAGGTTTTAGCTTCTAAAGTTAGAAAAGGTTGTTGTTCTATTATGAGATGTAAAAAGGGATCTATTTAAGAGATCTTCCCTCTCTGTTTTCAGTAGGTTTTTGACACAATCATTCAGAATAAAATTTCTTTCATGCTTACCTCTACTAGCGCTTCCATTCTTCTTCCACGCCTTTCGTTCTCCTCTTTTTTCTCTGCTTTTCCCAAATTTGAAACTCTAGGGTTTCTGTTCTGAAGAAACCAGGAGCTCTCGAGTGTTGTCTCCCGCTCCATGGTGCCAAGGTTTGCGCTTTCTCACTTTATGACGCTGGGGCTGCAATATGGTATCAGAGCAGGTTCATAGCCTGCTCTGTTTCCGTTGCCCTCTCTAATCTCTGTCCCAGTAGTCAGCAGCGTGCAAGAAAGGATCTTGCACCATGGAAGACAACAATAACAACAAAGAAGTCAAATCAGAGGTTAGCAGTGCAAGTCAGCAATTGCAAAGATTGGATCTTGATCAATCTCTTATCCCTACCAGTCCATATTACATACATCCAGGAGAGAACCCATGACAGGTTCTTGTATCTCCCTCTCTTAATGAAACCAACTACAGCTCATGGAGCAGAAACATAAGAAGGGCTCTCATGTCCAAGAACAAATTAAAATTTGTTGATGGAAGTATCAAAATGCCTACTAGGGATGAACCCATCTATGAAGCTTGGGAAAGGGCCAATGTTATGATTTTATCTTGGATCATAAGGACTCTTTCTCCCCAAATTGCAGAAAGTGTTATCTACATTGAATCAGCCAAACATATTTGGGATGACCTAAAAGAAAGATTCACAAAAGGGGATTATTTTCGTATCTCAGACCTGCTTCAAGAGATGCACTCTGCTAGACAAGGAGAAAGGAGCATCACTCAGTTCTTCACTGATTTAAAGATCATCTGGGAAGAATTAG
>Ga0214542_1004275_pt1 | contig 28462 bp, 13 predicted proteins | sample CNSS1metaG_FD_160096 | JGI IMG/M metagenome (GOLD analysis project Ga0214542, IMG submission 160096) | Root nodule microbial communities from cowpea collected in UCLA plant growth center, Los Angeles, California, USA - CNSS1 | ecosystem: Host-associated > Plants > Roots > Nodule | place: USA...
ATTGGTTCTTGATTTTACTATGATTGTCATCTCATGGGTTACTTAAAAATTTATTTAAATATTTGAATACTAAAAAAAAAAATTAGGTGGGTTGGTGAGCCAACCCACTTAACCCACCAACCCGTGGTGGATTGAGCCGGGTTACAAAATTTCTGGCTCACCAGAAAGTGAGCCGGGTTGGGTCACTTTGACATGTCTAGTTCTCTTTATTGTTTTTGGTGCACAATTTTCTTAGTGTAACTTCTTCTTTTTCTGCCATGGTTGCTATAATGTGGTGTACAATCTTCCTCTAGGAAATGGGACTAGTGGTTATATATGATATTCTGTTTCACTCAATCTTTTATTTTTAGGGTATGTTGTTGTGATAGTTGAAGGTGCTTCTAGTTGTGCTAAGGGAAACGTAAGGTTTTACAATAATCATCCAGGGAATACGTTTATGAATTGATCTTAGAAAGTGGATCTAGACCTAATTCAACCTTAAAAACTAACTTATAAGGTGAGATTTGTATCCATTTATATCTTATAATTTATACATATCTCTAGTCAATATGAGATCTCCAACACACTCTCTCACGCCAAAGTTTTTATATCTTGAGCATGGGACTAGATATTTGTAAGTGGTCTGATAATGATTGACACGATAGACCCAACAAATCTTATTAGGATATACTATGATATCATCTTAGAAAAGTGAATTTTGGCCTAACTTAACCTAGTAAAACTAATTTGTCAGGTGAAATTTGCATCCAGTTATGTATTGTAATTTGACTATATATGAATTGATATGAATATCCAACAGTAAACTTATGATAGCATTGTAATTATTCTAATTTGGTCTTATATAGTTTTGGTGCAACATTATATTTTGATTGCCCTATCAAATTATCATGTTTAGTGCGGAAATTTGGAATTCTTGTATTTGTGTTGTTTACTATCCTGTAAAATTTCGTACTAAAATTATGAGCATAGCTGGCAAAGATCTTCTTTTCCCCAATTATGATTGCAGTCTGCATCTCTGATAGATGCTCACTATCTGGTGCTTCCTGTGGATATATTTATTTGAAGTGTTTATTATTAAGAAGAAAAGTACATGGGTTTCTTTGCTCTGCACATGAATTAATCCTTTCTATTAAATGCAGAGAGAAATGGGAATTGCAGGAGTCCTAAGGAACATTGTTCGCCCTCTGTCACTTGCATCATCAAGAACCTTGACTTCTCGAATGCCCACCAATGTTTCGATGACATCGTTTTGTCCTGTTTCTCCATCTCCCTGTAAACCTCCCCAGTGGATTCTTCCCCTCTGGAATCACTTCCATAGCTTGACAGACAGCTTGACAGACACTCGCTTCCCAAAGAGACGACCCTCTGATAAATCTCGTCGAAAGAGGGCCAGCCTGAGACCGTCTGGTGTGTGCATTTTTGTGCTTTTGAGTTTGAATTTGACTTGAATTTTGAGACAATTTATGTGGTTCAGGACCTTATGCTTGGGTTCAATATACACCTGGCCAACCCATACTTCCAAATAAGCCGAATGAGGGGAGTGTCAAAAGGAGAAATGAGAAGAAACGCATGAGGCAGCGCCGTGCCTTTATATTGGTGCGCTCTCCCCTTACTCTGTGCAAATTGAACTTTGGGGACTTCATGAATGTTGAGTGTGCTTTTTGTTTACATTTGAAGAAAATGACAACTCTTTTCTAAATGTAATAATGCTTTGAAAAGAGGGAGGGGGACGGGCAATTGGAAATGAAAATGGATAGGAAAATTCATGGTACTTGCTGATTGTGTTAGAAATTTGTTATTTTGAATTAGTTTCATTTCATGTTGTGGGAGTCATCTTGTTTAATGGTGAAGAGGGTAAACCTAGTTGGATAAAGCTACTTGTTTGTTGTTGAGAGTCATCTTATTTAATGGTTAGAACTTCGTGAATGTGTATAATATTGTTAGGTGAGTGAGTTTTAAACAATTATGGGAGATATACAGGATCTAGTCATTTGTCACAAGCTATAACAAGTCCATGTGAATCCACTAACTCTTGGCCCTTGAAATTACTAACTCTTGGCCCTTGAAATTACTAACTCTTAGCCCTTGAGAGCATGTCTTTTTTTTTTTTTTTTTATTCATGGACATCACATTTATTTTTAACTATATCCCTTTAGTTCTTTTGAGAATTCCATTTTGTCATTTAATCGTGTAAGCTTCATGAACATGGGATATGAAAGGTACTATTATATTTTGCTAGAGTAGATGGTGTGCAAGTCTTAAGTACAACTATATTTGGTGGTAAGTTTATTTGCTATAGAATGTCAAACGAGTTCCATAGAAAAAACTATAGCCATAATCACCATTTAGAAATTCAAATTTTGTAAATGAGGTGAACTTTTGTCTATATTTAACTGTATTAGACCACTATGTGCTTATTCATTGAAAATAACTGGAATATATTCGGATTCTTTGGCAAATAATTGACTATCAAGTGTGAATCAAAGGTCTATTGTGTATCCACTTCAAAATTTGTTAACGCGATTAAGGAGGTTAGAGCGATTTTTTTTAGAACTTACCAAAATACCGATGTTTGAATTGATTTTTTGTTTTGTAAACTAGAAGTTTCTCTAGGTATGCTATCAGTCCAAATATTTGTATTGGGATAAATGTTGAATGTGAACTCTTGCATACAGGCGGAGAGGAAGAAAAGGAAAGCTCAGCTGCAAGAGGCTAATCGGAAGAAAAATATTGAGAGGGTAGAGCGTAAAATGGCTGCAGTTGCAAGGGAAAGGGAGTGGGCAGAAAGACTGGCCGAGTTGCAGCGACTTGAGGCACAGAAGACAATCTAATGGAATTTTTTAGGACCTATCTGCAGTTGGTAACACTGGTTGTGCACTCTATACACTATTTCTATATTTTCAATATGTTCAGAAACATGAAAGTCTGAATCCCCCCATTTTGTTGTTGAGAGTAAGGCTATAAAACGCTGACACTTTTCTATTGAAACAATAATGAAAAAAATAAAAAAATAAAAGAAACTTGGTATGGGTAGATCAGTGTGCACATGCTAATAAATCTAACAGTCTACAACATTAGGGTGGAAATATGAGTTAGGAAGAATGATGAGAAGGAGCGAGGAAAGTAGAACTGGTTTTGGTGTGATCCAAAGGAAGGTGAAGGGAAGGGGAGGGGTTATCCAGAATCTATTATCCATTTTGGCATATACCTGGACCAAGTCTCTCCTCGTGATTTCATTTAGGTGTGCTCAGACCACCACCATAAAAGATTGTAAGGAATACAGAAAAATATTTAGACCGAATATTCAAAAGAAAGGAATAGAAAGAGATTTTTAGTACCAAGGTTGAAATTGTTTAGATGTAGGGAAAGAAAGTAGAAAAAGAAAAGTAAGAAAAAAAATTCATAGATGCATTTAATATCTGTATGAAACTAAATTCCATCAGCCTCTTACACTGTAGCAGCTTTACATTTTCAAAATTGGAATAGAATAATTTGAAGAATAATCCATTGCTATAATTATTGAAAATAATAAAAAATTAACTTACTAATATCCAGAAATCAAACTTTTTGCTTTCTTGTGGATTGGATATGAGAACTTTTCTTTTTTTAACAATCAATTCTTTTTCTTCACAGGAAAACTAAAACATGAATTTTATAATTAATGATAACGTGTACGATCAATTGTAGACCAACAATTGTTGTTATTATTATTATTATTATAACCAATAATTGACTAATTATTGTGAGTCATGAGCTTAATGTTGTTTATCTCTGCCCATCTTAGTTTTCTATTTTAGTGCCTCATTTTCTTAGGGATTTGTGTTTCTATTTTATTATTATTTTAAAGTTTAAGATAAGATTAATTGGTTTTTTTCTCATTTATACTATTACTAGTTAATATATATATATATATATATATATATATATATATATAAAGAAAGAAAATATAATAAATATTTTATTAAAGTGTTTATTTATTACATTTATTTCTTTATCCATAGGAACCATAAACACATCTAAAAAAAGATTATAGTAATTGATTATTAATGGATGATTGTTTTTAAGATTTTTTTTTCATAACTAAAGTCTGATATTTATCATACTATCTTCGTTAAGAGGACGCACTTCCAACATAATCACTTATGTTAATATGAATAATTATTTTAATTGATTTTTTGAGATAATACTACCAATTTATCAAATTTGCCATCATTATTAGAGACTAAACTTTTAAAATTATGTTCTCATTAATCATGGGTGCAAAACGCAAATACTTGTAATATTTAATAGACACAAAAGAACGAAAAGAAATTTAAAATTATATAGACTATAAAATGTCTTATAAAAAAAGACTAATATGATTAGTCTTATAAAATATGGGTCAACTAAAGCAATGTAATTAAGTGATTAATTTTTAGTTTTAAGCGAGTATTATATTCCTATAAGTTAATTTATTTAAAAGAAAAGAAAGGAAAGGGATAAAGATAGAAGGATTGGGAGAAGTGGAAAAATAGAAGTATAGTCTTGTCTTCAAAAGTTAGGTACTCTCCATTATTATAATGAAAGTTAAGCAATTTCTTCTTTTCATTTTCTTCAAAACAATACTTGAGTGGAAAGATTAAGAAAGGTAAAAGATTAATAGTTATGCATTAGAAGAAACAATTTATGTTAGTTAAGTTTTGCTTTAAAAATATGTTGTGTATTATAATAGAAACAAACTCAATCATTGAGATTTACTTTTTCAAAAAAGTTTATTTTACCTTATATATGAGTTGATTTAAACAAAAACTCATGAAAAGGTCCGTGCAAATAAACTCGTTGATTTAAAATTTGCCACAAAAAATTTACCATACTATTTGCCAAATTAGTAACTTTTTCCCCCCACAAATCTACCAAATCTATTATTTCATCTAAACTTAAGCTAGGTGAATTAATTTTATACAAAATTTATATATACCAAATTAGTAATAAATTTATTATTTTAGCTTATTACTTCACTTAAATTAATTTTTTAAAATAAAATTTGAACTGTTTTCCTTTTTATTTGATTTTAATGGAATGGTCTTCTAATCCACACTTAGGCCAGGATGAACAGTACATTTTTTCCGTTTCTCTATACTTAGTTAGAAATACAGTTTTTATTGAATAATTTTATAAAATATAGTGTTTTGAAAGAAAAAAAAAGAAAAAGAAAAATATTTTTTCACTAATTATTTAAATAAACGAGAAAGAGAATATTAATTAATAAATAAACTATATGTAGTTTTTTTATAATACTAATAAATTTTACTAAAACATATGTTTTAATTTTAATATTTCTCTGTTACATAAAACTTTACTTGAAAAAAAAAGTAATTAAAAAAATGTCTTGTTTTACCTTCTTTTTTCTTCCTATCTAAAAAAAATAAAAAAGAAGCATATTTATCTCGTGTCTTCCTTCTCCGACCAAAATTTTATATCATATATATTTGTTTGTAGTATTTGTCACGAAAAGCATATATTTTTTGATGAAATTGGTTCTTCTTTTTTTTCTTTTTTTAAATATCTAATATCTATATCTATGTGTGTGACCGCTAACTCATATTTTGCATTTTGACCAAGTCCAATGCCAAAAATTCTTATATATAATAATTTTTTTTAGAACTACTGTGTAATTAAATGTCATGAATCTGTCGTAAACAAAGGAAATTTTATTGAAAATATATTAATTAAAAGTTAATTTGGTATGGCATAGAAGATACTATTTTAATCCTTAAATTAATTAGTATTGATTAATTTACTTTTACCTTACAATCTTAAGAACCAAAAACAATGCTTATTTTAATAGTTAAGTTGATCAATAATGATAATTTATAATACATAAATAAATAAATGAAATGAAAGGTGACACAATTAGATGTATAATTTTTCATTGTACATATTGATAAGTAAATAATATTCATTGTTAGTTAAATTATAATATACAAGTTTATAAGTTATTAATAATATAAATATAAGAAAAGCATAAAGTCGAGTCTTGGCAATGAGAAAAATAAAGCAATAATATATTCCATGAGGATAAAGCAATAATATATTCCATGAAGATAAGATAAACTTCTTCACACACATAATACTAATAGCAAAAATTCTACGGACAAAATTAAGGGATGATTTTAAGAGAGATCAAAGTACATTTTATCTTTATCTTCATTGAATGTGTAATTTTTAACACATTTCTCGAATGTAAAACTAAATAATAAATTAAATAACAATATAAAAATATGATTGATGTGATAAATTTAATAAATAACAAAAAAGTAAATTTTGAATAGTTATAAGACTATTATTTTTTTATTCGGATGTGGGTCTTAAAAACTTATACATTCACAATTTATTTATTTTTTATTTTAGTTAACTTGACTGACTTAAGAAGACCATAATTTAATTTGTTTGTTTAAAGAGAAAAATGTTAAACCGTCATCATATTTAACTGGAAAAAGGTTGTCTTTCATGTTTAAAAAATACACGTAATTCCATACGGAAAAAACACTCACGCCACACGAATAAAAACAATTCACAATATAATATAATTTAGTCGGCAGCTACATGACGCAATCAAAATGTCTTAAAACTTGTTAATCAATAAAGTTTATTAAATTTCCTACCAAATATTTTCACGTAATACTGTAATTAAAAACAAAAAAATCCATATTATTATATGCGTCATAGGGTGACAAGAACTAAAAGATGACATTGCACGTGATATGTATTTTTCTTATATATTAATATTCAAACTTTGTCTATTTATCTTTAATATATATTTGTATCATTGACATTCCCCCAATGGTCCAAAAAGAAATGTTTATTTAAACTGTGTGCTCTTAATTCGAAATTAGTTTCATTTTTCAGAAAACTTGTCTATAAAAAGGAAGATTGTCCCCTTTTATTTATGGTATAGGTTTAATATATCTCTTTCACATCCAAGTGATCGATTTGATAATAATATAATAAACATACTATTTTATTTTTGATTAATTATATTCACAAAAAATATAGTTTGTAAAAGAAAGAATTGAAATGGAAATTTGGATTTTAAAGGAAAAGTAATTAGAATAATATGAGAAGGTGTGATGAAAGAGCATGAAAATATAAGGATAAAGGTAAAAACAAATGATTGTTGCTGTGGAAAGAGAGAAGGGAAACAGAAAGTGGTTTTCGTTCCCATTTCCATGAACTTTCGATGAGGGACCCATCAGCTTTGTGATTAAAAGACACAGTCTTATCCCTCAAAATCCAACGCTCTTCTTCTTCTTCTTCTTCCTCATGCCAACCAATCAAAACATCGGTTTCCTCGAAACACTAATCCATCATTAACCACGTAGCAAGTGAAGAACGATGATGTCGAAGATAAGAATTCTGCAAGCAATAGTTGCAGGACTAACGTACTTGTTGGCGTTGTTAACGAAAGTGGTGGTGAGCCAAAAGGGTCGTCCACATCAGCAGAAGAGTGCGGAGGAGGAGGAGAACGAGAGGTTTGGCCTGAGTTGGAGGGTGGCGGTGGAAGCAAACAATGTGTGTCCATGGCGGACGGTGCCACCTCGGTGCTACCACCACCTTCAGAACTACATGTGTGCAGGACAGTACGAGCGTGACCTAAACCTCGTCGTCGAACACATCCTCATCTATGCCTCTCAGATTCAACTTTCCTCTGACGGCATGGATGCTTGGATTCTTGATGTTGATGACACTTGCATCTCCAACGTTTCTTACTACAAAGCCAAGCGATTTGGGTACGTAACCCACTTTCTTTGCTTCTTCCATTCACACACTAACTAGTTCTGAGAGGTTTAAATAATTTTTTGGTACCACCAAAATTTGTAATTAATCTCTCTTTAAAATTTTTGACCAATTTAATTTTTCATATTTAAAAATGCATGAATTTAGACCTTTTAACCAAATTTTGTTTGATTTGACGTTTCAAGCGCATTTCATAATGTTTGACACATTTTTGCTTTAATGTTAACTCAAATATTATCATAAGATGTATTTAAAATATCAAATAAACTTAACAAAATTTGATAGAAAAAACTAAATCTACACATTTCTAAAAATGAAGGACTAAATTGGTATAAAGTTTTGAAGATGGACTAATTCCAAATTCACTGAATCTTGAGGACTAAAAATATATTTAACCTTTTTTGAGATAATATTAGCACTGAAATGTGTCAAATGGTAAACGATCGAAACTTTAATCTCAAACGTCATTTAACACGTCAAAATAATTTGATATAATCGGATTAGAAGAACCGTATGTACTATTTTTTAAATTTGAGAATATCAAAGTTTGAAAAACAAACAAATTTTAATAACATCGCAGAGACTAAAAACATATTTAACCGGATAATTAATACTGATTAATTATGTCGACAAATGATGAATAAAACTTGCAGGTGTGAGCCATTTGACTCGACCATATTCAAGGCATGGATTATGAAGGGAATGTGCCCGGCAAATCCTGCAGTGAGATTATTGTTTAACACCTTGAAAGAGAGAGGCTTCAAACTGTTCCTGCTAACTGGAAGAGACCAAGCAACTCTCTCTGCAATCACCACTCACAACTTGCACACCCAAGGCTTCGTTGGCTATCAACGTCTCATTCTCAGGTATTTCTTACACAAAAACCTTCTTTCATTATTAACCTCTTCGATCCACATCTCAAAATTTATATATATATTTCACTGTCATGGACTCCTATGCTTGCTAGAAGAGCATCTATACGAAACAATTTGACACGCTTCTTCTAACTCATTTATGGAAAACAAACAAAATACTGATATAGCTAGCTACCACGTTATAACTATAATTTATTCCATGCAATTTGTTTATGATGACATGATGCATGTGTGTGTTAATCTAATAATAATAATAATAACTCATAAATGTCTCAGTCCTATGAATATTTTTTATGAAACTCGTGACAGAAAACACCGTTTTCCAATTATTTAATGGGAGAAGACAGAGAGAGGATAAAAGATATGGCGTAATTGATGGTGTGACGAGGATTCCAATTATTTGTTGACCTTTGCGTAACTTCCTAGAAACACTCCTCTCTTCCTTTCCGGTCAAACTTTCTTCCTCCAATAATACTCCACCACATGCATGCTGTTTCCACTTCATCATTTTACTCTTTCTAATACAACATCAACACTTTCATTAACAAAAATGTCTATTCCTAGACTTACTCAACAACTAGGTCGGCGATGTCTGCGGCTAATTAATTACATTCACAATATTTTGGTTTGGTCTCACCAATGAATCACACATGTCTTTGTTCATGGCATGGTGCATGCATATCAGGTCGGCAACTACTAAAACGGGTAGAGTTAGGTGCCAAGATGTAATATGAAAAAAATCGGAGATTTTTAATCAACTAAACGATTTTATAGTATTTAGAAATCTTACAAGACCATTTTGTGAAAAACATGTCATTTTGTTCACCGTAGAGGAGGGTTGGAGACATGTCTGGTGTGGTGTTTGACAAAGTCCATTGTTGAAAGCATTGGAATCTGGCTGTTTTGTGTTATTTACAGCTAGTGATGCATGACACTACATTCAATAACGCACTATTGTGTGAGAAAGAAAAAAGGACATGGAAAATGTGCAGAGACATTGATGGTGCATTTCTGAGTCCATTTTTTCCACTGCCATTGGATTCTTTTCATATTCCAACTTATTGCCACCTTCCACATGAATTTCACAATCATATCACATCATGAAACCAGCACTTAACCACATAAAATGAAAAATATTAATTCCACAGGTGGTTTTTATTTGGTGAACCATGAATGAATGTGTGTGATGACACCAAAAATATTATATCAAAGTGCATGTAATGTCATGCCATTAGGAAGGAAAATAGCACATTAAAATTAATATCTGTGTTTTGAGTGCTTCTGTAATGTCCACCCACTGATTCATTTAAAAGGTTATTTACTAGAATCATTATGATTTAAGGTGCACTTAATTGTTTACTGAAAAACTATATTATGTTTTTTTTTTCATTTAAAAAAAAAGAAGACAGGCATATGTTATATATCTTTCAACGATCGAAACCTCTGTTATGTGTGTTATGTGGGTGTCAAATACCCGGTCTAAGTGACCATGTGCTTAAAGGTGTTTGATAATTTTCAAAAAGAGAGTGAAAAGCTAATTGCATAAACTGTGTTTGCACGTCAACTGAACATCTAATCACTGTTTCGTTAGTAAAATAAAACTAAAGAAGAGAAAATACGAGCACTGATATTTGAAAATGTTTTTTCTGCAGACACATATTTACTATTAGTATTTTATTAATGAAGAAAATTGAATCAGAAACTTTTTTTTTAAACTAAGTTTATAGTATTAGCAGAAGACTTGAACTCGTAACCTATATATTAACAGTGGTAGCTGTGGTTGTAGTCAACGGATTTGATGGTGTGATATGGATGAAGAAAAAAAGGGCAAAAGACTTGGTCAGATGACACTTTTTTTCTCCGTATTGTCCTGGTCAACGTCCGTGCAGGCAAAATCCATAAAGAAAGCTTCCTCTTTATTTACTTTTCGTCTTGGTGTGCTGCAAGATACACCCAAGAACAAACAAACGACACAGATATCCACCACCACTTTTGGTGGACTTTGTCCTCGTCAATGGAAAACTCTTGCTCAACCTCCTCTTAATATTTAATCATTAGTCAATCAAGACTTTTAACAAAATCACTTGCTAAACTGCGCAAATGGTGATTTGTAACAGTGAAATAAGACTTATAAACCATAACTTTTTTATGAGCTTTTAGAGGGAAGGTTTACTCGAGAAACCTGAGTCCAATCATATAAGAGATTGATATTATTCTTAACCTAAAATGATCAGGAGTCGAATCACTATTCTAAATCTAAAAGAAAATGAGTTTATGAGTTTTGGTTTGTGCAGGAGTCCTGAATACAAAGGGCAAGGTGCAGTGAAATACAAGTCAGCAATTCGGAAGGAGATAGAAAGAGAAGGGTACAGAATATGGGGAAATGTTGGAGACCAGTGGAGTGATCTTCAAGGAGAATGTTCGGGCAAACGCACTTTCAAACTCCCAAATCCCATGTATTTCATATCTTGAAATCATCCATCTGTTAAGGTTGTCTTTGCTTTGTTATTGTCACAGCTCATCAAAGAAGCTTGTGTTCTTCAATATTGAGTTTTCAAAACGAACACACGTATTTTAGTTAGTATTTTTACCTTGTACTTTCCACCTCCTACTACATTCTACCACCTTCACAACTTAGTTAATGGCTATTTTCGACTTGTACTCGAGAAACCAGTGCTTGCCCAGTTAATGGTTATGTCGTCTTATTTAAAGTGTTCATGCCTATTGTCAAAGCAACTGAAGTTAATCGGTAACAATAACATAAAGGACGAGAAAAAGTGATTATAAAACACTATAAATATATAAATATGACAAGAGCGTAAATATTAAATTATTCTTAATTAACATGTATAATATCATTTAACATCTTCTTTGAATTCGTAATGCGAAACATCAAGAAAATGAAAATGTTTAATAGGATGAGATTTTGTAAATGAATCAACAACAAGCATAGTTAAAAATAATGCAGTGACTCTATGTTAAAAATGGAAGTGAAATGAGAATCAATTTCAGTAAGTTTCATATGTTTATAATAAAAGACTTAATTTACGAGCAATTTGAATGTCACTCTTATTGTCATATTACATAAGAGTTATTTCTTAAAGAAACCAACGTAACCCAACTATCTTAATAATATTGGTTAGAAGAACATTAACCAATATCTTATTTCTCAAACCGATAATAAAGTCTATCGGTATTATAAGAAAATGTTTTATTAATAATTAATTTTAGTGAATAAAAGTTGTTAATAAATATAGTGATCAATTATAATTTTTTTTTATAACAATGATTATTTTAGTAACCAATAATTTTTTAATTTGTAAATTTGTATCTAAATTAGTCATTATAGGGATTAACAACTTTTTGTCATTAAAATTGATTATTAATGGGACATTTTCTTGTACGACATTGTATAAATGTCTTTGTGTCATGTGTTTGTCCTTTTCAATCTATTAAAATATTTTTAATAGGTTAAAAGGCTTGCTGCATATAGTTCTGATATGAATGTATTCAATTAGTTGAATTGTTATACAATCAACTGAATTTTACTTAAGTCAAGTGAAATTAATAGATTGTATGGACAAATCAACCTGTTGAATTCACTTATGATCATATTAGCTTAATTTTCAAAGAGTAGAGTACCACTTGAGATTTTCTAAGCGCGAAAATAGTGAAACGAATTTGGAAAACTCTTTCTTTGGATTACATAGTGTGCAACTCGTGATTGAAGATCTTTGGATATTGGAGCAAAGTTTTGCTTATGTTGAAGCATTGAAGAACGCATTTTGGTTAGCTAGGGAGAGCCACCACTCAGGTTTAGTTGTTCTTGTACTTTTGAGTGTTTCCTGGTGTGATTCTAGGTCTGCAAGTGGGATCTTGCAGTGTAGGGGTTAATTTTCTTATGGGATTCAAGAATTTTGGTGTTTTTGTTATATTCAAAAGTGTAATTTTTGAAGGATTTTGTAATTCTTTTGATATAGTGCATGATCAGGCTCAGGTTGTCTTAATAAACTAGATGTAACTCAAATATTGAGTGAACCAATATAAAAATCATTGTGTGATTCTCTCTCCATTATCTTGTTCTTCATTTAAATCTTAAAGAAACTCATTAAATCAATCTTTGCAAGGTTTACGTGTTCTCTTATATAATCTAGTGATATAACAAAGTCTGATAAATCAATTGAAATAAATATTGTATGATAAAGCATGTTGTTTGAGTGAGTTTGGTGTTTTTAGTGTTTCTGTAGAATTTTCCATAATATCAATTGGTTGATTTTATATTTCAATTTGTTAAATCATACTACATGAACAAATTAATCTGTTGTTTTTATTTTCTAATCGACTGAAATGCATGGTTTTGCAGCAATAAACTTCTGATTTATTGGTCAATTGAATTCAAATTAAAAGGGTTTTCACAAGTTTTAATTGAGCAATTTTTTAAGTACTTTGTCGATTTAACCCACTTTCTTAGTTAAGAAAGACATTTTAAACTTACATCTAATTCATTTGTATTGCAGTTATCATTTATTGCATGATTGTCACCAATTTGATGTGTCAAAAGCACTAACACCTACACTCGTAGAAACCTTCCTTGTTCTCTTTTCTTTTCTCATATTTTCCACCTTTCTAATACATCTCTTACGTACCTGCATGATGTATCATCCTTTCCAAAACTATCATTATCACCTATATGTAGTTCTTCTTCACTTTCATACAATCCTTCTTCCTCAGATTCAACACCACTGTCATCACCACTTTCCACATCCTCACATTCCAAACTAGTAGCAGCCCTTTTCTCAGCATCCCCAGCTTGAACCTCCACATCCTCACACTCCACACCAGCACCCTTTTCTCAGCAACCCCAACTTGAACCTCCACATCCTCATCATTCAAAACAATAGCCTCCACCCCCATCATCATTCACATTAGTAGCCTCCATATCGTGCTCAAACAACACTCTCCACCACCTCATCATTAACAACAACAGGCACAACCTCCACATCCTCCTGAGCACCACACTCAACACCGCTCTAGGATTGATAATTGGTATTATCATATTTTTTATTATATATTTTTTTTTACCTTTTATTGGTATTTTTATTATTATGTTTTTAAATAATTAAGGGTTTATTTAATAATTTTAGAAAAAATAAGTATTTTATCTATTATTAGATAATTAAGATTTGATTAGATAATTTTAGAAAATATAAGTATTTGAACTTTTATTAGGTAATAAGATTTTGTTAGATGATTTTGGAAAAGATAAGTATTTGGATTTTTTTTTTTGTGAAATATTTTGTAGATAAGTGGAAATCTCATAAGATTTGAAGAATATATCAAAGAAATCAAAATCCCGGATGATTGAAGAATATATAAAAGACATGGGAATCTTAGAAAGTGAAAGATATATATCTCAATGATTATCAATTACAATTTATTCAAGTACTAATTTCAGGACAATCCAGTTCTGAAAAATTTATAAATAGAAGGCTTGAGATAATTAAAAAGCCATTCTTAAAATTCCTCAATTCTTCTGAAAACCTTTGGAGGCAAAGGAACATTATGGAGATTGGAACCATTCAACATTATTCTTTTTCTAGTGTTCAGAATGTATAGGAGTAACTAACTTTTTGTATTCATTAGGGTGGGACGTAATGTATCTTAACTCTTTGTGATTTCTATTATTCAATATTTCTTTTCCATATTGTTGTGTTTTATTCTCGATCTTAACTGTAAGATAATTATTGATTGCATATTTGTGGGTATCTAATCATTGGACACGATATTAGAACCTAGATTAGAATAGACAACTAATTGATTGTGCATCTAGACATAGAGTATCTCATTGATCATTCTTAACATCCAAACTTAAAGCTTAATGCGAACATTTAATAAAGAAAGGTCTAAGACATTAAGATTCTTATTAAAGTTTTAGAAATATATTGTTAGTGTTTTCATATTGATTTGATGCATGAAATTCAATCATAGTGAAGTCTTTACCACATAAGAACTTTCACCAATTTAATTGCTTTCTAGATTTTAAAATCTTTCGCACATTCAATATTTATTTTATCACTCCATATGTGTGAACATCGTTTTATATTTCTAGCAAAGACTCACATATGAAGAGATTGTGGAGAAGTAGAGAAAACTGACACGAATTTAATAAAATCTGAGTAGGGTACAACCATTTAATGGAAAATAACTCCATCTAACATGAAACAACAACCATTACAAAATGGCCAAGAGATCAAAGTACCGATTAAGAATAATTAATAAGTATCAAATTTTACAAAAACTCATAGTTAATTGTGATATTAAATGGTTTTACTTTATTTAGAGGATAAAAGTATCCATAAGTATTGTTCAACTATGTTTAATATTTGACTTTATGCACACCAATAAAAAGTTAAAAATAATAAAATAACTATATTTTAGTGTTGCTAAAAATTAAAATAGTTACACATATGAAATTTTAAATTAATAGAAAATAAATAAAAATTGTGTTAAACATCTAAAAAGTTAAAAAAACAAAAAAATAAATAAAATATGAATTAAATAATAAAATAATTATATTTTAATGTTATTAGAAAATTCAAAGAGATTTTTTTTGCAGAAATTAAAAGTCGTATCTTTCAAATGTTTCAAGTCTTTACATGTAAGGCTTGTAGCGAGAGACTCTTTGAGTGTTAGAGACATCTTTTCTTACTTTTTAGTAGAGACAAATTAGAAATTTCAAAGTGTTTATTTTGTGTAAGAGAGATATTGCTTAGAAATTTCAAAGGATATTTTTATCTTTATAAAATCTGCTATATGAATTTATAATATAATTGATTAATAAAGTTAATTATTCTAGCTTTTAATATAAAAATTATGAAATCAAGGATTACTAATTATACCTTAACGAGTACCATAAAGGCACTTGTTAGCATTCTCATAAATTCTCATAAATTATATTTAAGAAAGACTATTCATTACAAATTTAATGTGTGTGGAAAAGCTAAATTAGATTCTTTATTGAATTTTGATATTATCCTTGTACATGCCTTCAAAATATTTAGAAATACTTATTTTTATATTTTAATAAGAATTTTAATATTACTAATATTAATGTATTTTAATACTTAACAATGAATAACAGGAGTTATAAATTGGCTTAGTGGTAAGTAGGGATATCAACGGTTCTTCGTTGTTGCGTGTTAACCCTTCCTCAATTAGCTGTTGTAACGGTTAGATTCTCAATCAAATCACAAAATCAAACCGTTTTTCCCTCTCTCAGTTATAAAATCCTTCTTCCACAACCCACTATTCACTCACAAACATCCAAAATCACTTTTCCCCTTTTTCAAAACCCTAAAACCCCTTTTCTGCAAATCAATGGCAGAACGACGCAAGAAGATTCCCACTCGTCGACGAGGTGCTCAACCTTCATCCTTTGTTGATCTTCCTCCGAGAGATGCCTCCATTGATGGCTGGATCTCTAATGAAAGTAGACGTCCAGATTTTCTCACCCTTTTCAAAGAAAAACCACTACAAATGCCCAAGTTCATCAACAATGGCTGGTTCTGAAACCAAGGATTCTCCTGCCCTGATCTCTTTGAAGAACAAGGCATTCGATTCTTCACAAAAATGCAAGGTGTTTACTATCCCGATCTTGTTCGCGTTTTCAATTACAACCTCAAATTCAGGGGAAACATTGGGTATACAAAAGTCAAGGGAGTGGAGATCATTCTTGATGATGATATCTGGATCAACGTAGCACGAATTCCTCCTTCTGCTGACCGCACATCCATCTTGTCTACTCACATCGACGACTTCAATAGAATTCTTACATACCAGTCTCTTTTAAGGCAGCCTGATTTGCACATCAACAAAAAGTTATTGGCTGGCCCTCTCACAATTGAGGCAAGGTTGTTGCATTATCTCATTGTCTGGATTATGTGCCCACGTGGCACCAATCATGCTCAATCCAGTGAAGCCGACCTACTGATCATCTATTGTTTAATGATTCATATTATGATTGATTGGTCAATGTTGTTTATGGAGACCATGCTTAAGGCAAGGAAGCTTACCCAATATCCTCTTCCGTACTCTTTTCTCATATCTCGCATATGTGAGTACAAACAGGTTCCAACCGAGGGGGAACTCTGTCAAAGCACCTCACCTTCAAATGAAATCTCTGATTTTTCCCTCAAGCAAATGAAGATTGTGCAATTTGGAGGTGGATATGTTCATAGAGATGATGTTCCTAACTATGAAGATGATGAAGGAACTCCCTCCCAGATCCTGTCCCTCCTCAAACCAATGTTGGTTCTTCAAGCAATGCTGCAACAAGCTCTTCCACCTCCTTTGAAGACCATATTCTTGGCTTGAATCAAAGACTTGAAGACTTCTTCCTTATATCTACATCTCGCCATGAAGAAGTCCTTATGTCCATTGGAGAAGTCAATACTAGACTCTCCAATTTAGAAACAAAATTTGATGCATTCACTCATGATGATGACATGAGTGAAGAATTTTAGGAGATGTAGTTGTTTAATTTAATGTTATTGCTTCTTGTGTAATGACTTTCTCTTTGAAATAACAAATTCTCTATGTTATATTTGTCTAGTGTTTTCTTACTCTCTTTCATGAGCCCTTTTTTATCTTCTAATCAAAATAGGGGGAGAAAAAGTTTAAAGGGTTGTCTCACTATTTCTTTCCCATAAGTTGTTTAAATGCAGGAATTTCAGAAACTTTAAACATATATTTGATCATCATCAAAAAGAGGGGAGAATGTTGATAAAAGAAGAAGATTGATTAAAAGATTTTGATGATGATAAAGATGCTGAAGAAAACACTTGAAGATATTGAAGACAATATAGTTTATGTTTAAAGATTCTTATTGTAATATACTTAAACTTTTTCTAGTTATGTACAAAATTGTTAGAACAACACCCAGCCCGCAACTCCTTTGAGAGAAACTCATTTTTCGCAAAAATCAGTATGGTAATCGATTACCAACTTATAATAATCGATTACCAACTCAAAAAAAAATCCTATTTTTCAAAACCCACTTAAGATAATCGATTACCACAAATGGTAATCGATTATCACTGACAGTTATAACTTGGCTCTTGAAAAGTGACTCGAAATAATCGATTACCATTTGGTAATCGATTACCACTGGCAGTTATAAAAATATTTGTTCAAATTTGTACATGAGATAATCGATTACCATTTTGGGTAATCGATTAACACTACAAAACTTTGTTTTCGAAAATCACTAGAATAATCGATTATCTTAAGTGGTAATTGATTATTCTTGGCAGTTTCAGTTAAACTCTTCATTTCTAACTCAGTCTGCGAAAATCTCTTTAAATAGAACTCAGTTTTCAAACTTCAAACTACCTTTTTAAGATTCAGAGTTCTTGTGCTGTGACTGCAAAGTGTTACTCTGTGAGATTCTTAAAAATAGCTTTGAAAAGCCTAGTGTGAGTGAGTGATAACTTTTTCTAAGTAAAGTTCTTAGAAGATTGAGTGTTGTGTTGTTGCTAGGAAAGCTGGTCATCCTCTGTATGATTCAGGGGGAACTTTTGTTCATCTCTTGTGGTTGTTCAAGAGAAGTGTTTTCCAATCCTTACTCTTTTATAATCTATTTTAATCTGATTATTATAGTGATTGAGTTAATCTCTTTGTTTAAGAGATAAACAACTGGACGTAGGGTCTTTTGATCTGAACTAGTATAAATATCAGTGTGCATCTTCCTCCCGTAAACGCTTTATTTATCTGCACTTGGATTTAAAGTAACTGCTATTTTAAGTTAATCAATTAAATTTTGAGAAAATTTTTTAAAACCGGTCAAGACTTATAAAAATCCAATTCACCCCCCTCTTGGTTTTTGACCCTTGTTTAGTCATTCCACTGCGCGATACCAGCTGTAGGGTACAGATAATAGCTCCCATGTACCCTACCCACTAGATAAATATTTGCCCCGTACTCGTATCCATATCCTTCGGACATCCGTTATGCCGGTACACCCCTATTTTTTTCATATCCGCGGGTATCCATCGGTATCTGTGAGTATTTACAAAATTATTTAAAAATTAAATATTTAATCATAAATTCAAATAAAATAAAATAAAATACATCATTGTCATAAATTTTAAATAAAGTTTAAACAAACTCAAGTTCATACAAGTCCAAATAATTATAAAAATAAATATAAAATGACGTTCAACACAATGGAACTTCTTTAATTAGTGCATCAACAATCTTCAATTGATTCTTGAAAAAAAAATTAAATAATAAACCTCAACTGCCACGTGCCAAGTATTCTTATTTTGATTCCATCATTTGACAAGCATACCAGAAATGTCGTTGTTTATATAGGGTTTGAAGTAGATGCCCAATTTCAAAGAAGGGAAAGAGAAGAATGTCAAGGGGTGTACTTGGAAGAAGACAACATACCAATACTTGAAGCTAGAAGAATGAAGACAGAAGACAAGACAAGTTGTGCAGCTTAGAAAAAATTAGGTCAGAATGTTTTTTACTAATATATATATATATATATATATATATATATATATATGAGGGTATTTTTGTGAATTAAAGTTTAGTAGGTACGAGTATCTACAGGTACGGATACTATGATACCTGTACCCACCCGGTTAACATACGGGTATAAAAAATACCCGTACCCGCAGGTAGCGAGTATCCATTTTTAATATTTGTTTCCTACCCATTGCAAATTTTATCCGTTGATACCCGCAGGTATGGATATTTTTGACATCCCTAGTAGTAAGGCTAGTTAGGAGAGTGAGAGAGATTATAGTTCTCTAAATTGGTATGAATGTGATTAATGAACTTAGACACTGAACATTAACTCTTTTTGTTTTTCTATAAATATCCTTTAACTTCTCCACTTCCAAATCAAACTAGTTTAAGAGATTTGGTATTCACTTTAATATATCATGTCTATGCTTTTGGTTCTCTCTCTCTTTGCTCTCTTAGAAGTACCAAAATCATGTATTGCTTTTGAATATTTTAGTTTTCCTCAATCATGGCCAAAAGGCTTTTGTGAGAAGAAAATTATAGATCAAGAAAAAAGAACATGTCCCCCAAAAATACCAAAGAAATTCATTATTCATGGACTATGGCCAGAACCAAATTCTATTAAAAGACCAACAAATGCGGTTAATCTTACTAAGGATGTTAGTATATCTCCTTTTGTTATGATGGTTATATATGAATTTTGATTCTTTGATACCCCGTTCTCAATATTTTTATATCTTTTCATTAAATTTTTATTATTTATTTATTATTAATTGGATGACATCACTAGTTATTATCTTGTTTTGTCACATTGTGTTTTCCTATCTTCATATTAAAAATTTTGAAATTTTTTGGTTAATAATGTTATTAATCATAAAATATCATCTTTGTCCACACGTGAAAGTAAGGAAGAAAAAATATAAATAAAAGGGTTAAATATGTTTTAGTCCCTCAAGTTTTAGTGAAATTTGGAATTAGTCTTTTCTTCAAAATTTTTGACCAATTGAATCATTCATCTTTAGAAATGTGTGGATTTAGTCCCTTTAATCAAATTTTATTAAGTTCATCTGATATTTCAAAGGCATTTCATGATAGTATTTGAATTGTTTACACCGTGTTAGATATATTTTTGCTTTAATGTTAACTCAAATATTATCGTAAAACACATTTAAAATATTAAATAAACTTAACAAAATTTGATTAAAATGACTAAATTCACGCATTTCTGAAGTTTGAGAACTAAATTAGTCTAAAATTTTAAATATGAACTAATTTCAATTTTCACTTGAAGTTAAGATATTTAACCCTAAATAAAATAACATACACGTCTCCTAATTAACAATGTATTATATTCTGATGCTTGCCTGTTTTCTGATAAAAAAAATGTATTTATTCAGGATATAAAACTCGTGGCAAAAGAACTTGCTTTGGATTGGCCAAGTTTACTTGGGAGTAATTTTTACTTTTGGTTTTGGGAGTGGTGGAATCATGGAGTATTTTCAGAGGAACAGTTCCCAAAACTGGAATATTTCAAACTGGCGATGGAAATTTATAAGCAAAACGACATGTTTGATATGCTTAAAAAGGAAAAGATCGTCCCAAAAATGAAAGAACTTTATAATGTAAGTTCCGTTATTGAAGCGGTAAAGAAACACACTCAGCATGACCCTCAGATAAAATGTTATACACATGCAAAACTAAGGGTTCTTGCTCTTTATGAAATAAGGGTTTGTTTAACGACCGACGGAAGGTCATACAGAGATTGTCCTGATCCTCATGGTACTTGTGGTACTACCCATTTATTGTACCCGAAATGATGTATCAATTCATGCACCCAACATATTTAATAAATATACATTTTCGCTCGAACAAATGGTAAGAATGCAATGATTTGCAGAGATGAATTTCAAAAAAATATCATGTTCGCATTACATGATTTCAAAGGAAAAACTACAATGGATTTGCAAATTATTTGTAAAATCTCATTCACTCTATTTTGCAAAGATCTGAAATAATTTATAAGCATTTTACTTATATACCCTTCTTTTATATATATATATATATATATATATATATATATATATATATATATATATATATATATATATATATATATATATATATATATATATATATATAAATATATATATATATATATATATAATAAATTAATAATAATAAGTAATATATATATAATACTTAACAATATACTTAATAATAATTAGTAATCTATTAATTATTAAAAATATATATTATGATTAATAATATATTTACTGATATATATAATAATTTTTTTATTACTATGTATAATATTTATAAATAATAAAAATAGGTATAATAATTATTAAAAGTAATAAAATTTTTGTTAAAATTAATATTTTTATTCAATAATTGTTTATTTTTATTTTTGTCATTGATGTTTTAATATATGTATTAAATTAATATATATATATATATATATATATTAATTAATAATAATTAAAATATTGTTAAAAATGAATAATATATATAATTATTATTATTTATTATTAATATTTATCTGTATAAATATTGTTAAATATTAATATTTTTAATTCATCTAATAATTATTTAATTTCATTTTTATTAGTAAGGATAATTTAGTAATCTTCAAATTTTATCTATTAAAATATTTTTTTAATCTATCACATCACTCAAATCACTCACTAATTTTCACAAAATTTATCTTAAAATTTACCCACTTTACCCTCTAAATCCACTCAAAAAAACACACATATTATTCTACTCATATCCACTCAAATCCATCTTTACACTCTCCTCCAATTCCATTCCATCTTTTCATGTGAACACACCCTTATAGATCAATTTTAAATACATAAACACACATTGATGATATAGTAATAGTTTTTCTTGATAATAAAATTAAGTAATTATTATATTGCGGTGAAATATAAAATTACGATATATTTTTAATTTTTAATCAATAATAAAATTATAATTTTATAATTATATCATTTTGAATTAAAATAATAAAATTATAATTATTAAATGTTTAATATAAGATTTTTTTTTCTCTCCGAAACAACTACATGTTGGAAATATATAAATAAAAGTTAAAAAAGTGTTATGTTGTAATCATTATAAATGTGACATAATTATCTAAGAGACACAAAATGGAGGAAAAAGAGAAAAAACACTTTTACTCTCATTTTAGTGACTATAATTATTAAAAGAAATTAGACATTTATTATCTTAATTACTTATTTATTTTACAACTATCTTGTGAGTATCTTTCACATTATTTATTTATTTGTTATTATTACATTACAAAAATATATAATTTTTCTGGAGGTTTATAATCGCGATAACCATAATTCCTAGTAAAAAATATACATAATAGGAATTTTATAATTTCAAGTATAAGGGTTTTTAAACAAACCTCATTAAAATTATTCTCACCTTTTTTTTCTCTTTTTTATAATTTTTGAAAGGTTTTTTTTTTCTGTCTTTCTCTTTCTCCATTTCTCGTGTGTTACCTCTCTGGCTGAAAGAGAGTTATCAAGGAAGAAGAAGCAAGATTTTAAATAAGAAGGAAGAAGAAAATATGTTATATGAATTTTAATATAATTGATTAAAAAATTTAATTATTCTACTTTTCAAGGTAAAAATTATGAAATCAAGGATCATTAATTATACCTTAACTAGTACTCTAAAGACACTTGTTTGCATTCTCATAAATTATATTTGAGAAAGACTATTTATTACAAATTTAATGTGTGTGGAAAAGTTAAATTGGATTCTTTATTGAATTTTGGTATTATCCTTGTACATGCCTTCAAAATATTCAAAAATACTTCTTTTATATTTTAAATTATATTAATAAGAATTTTAATATACTAATATTTATTTATTTTAATACTTAACAATGAATAACAAGAGTTATAAACTGGTTTAGTGGTAAGGTTAGTTAGGAGAGTGAGAAAGATTATAGATCACTAAATTGGTAACTAAAATCGTTTATATTATTTATTAGTTTCTAAATTAGTCAGTTAAATTAGCTACCAAAGGAATTGGTCTCTAAATCAGTCTCTAAACATATTTTTCGTCATTCAAATTGGTTATTATTTAAGAGTTTTCTTGTAGTGTTTTCTTTCTGATTAAATTAAAAAAAATAACATTTTTTATGAGAAAATGGAGAATTAATAGGTAGATAAAGTATCTAGAAAAACTCTATTATTATGTAGTGGCTGATGTTTGTGGTAGCACGGGGCCATGGCCCCTAGAAAATTTTGAATTTTTTTTATGTATTAGGTATTTTAAATTTTTTTTATATTGTAGATATTAGGTAATATATTATAAATTGATGATGATTAAATCAAATATTTTATTTCTTTTATAAACATAATAACTAATGTTAATAAATAATAAAATATAAAATCAAACATAATAAAGAATAAAAAAAATTATCAAGATGTTTTTATTATTATTTTTCATTATGGCTTGAGTTTCTTATAAATTGTTTTCATTTCTCATTCTCACATGTTTCCTTTTGTTTTTGAACAGAAAAATATCTATTTTTTTGCTCTTATTTCTCTTCGTTCTCTTTCATTCTCGAGGAGGAAAAGGAGCTAATGCATCTTTTTTATATTAATTTTTATTTTATGAATATAGAAGTAAAAGTATTGTACAGTGTGTTTTTTAATAACCAGATTTTACTTGTGGTTCCATTGTATGACTTTAGTTTCTCACGAGTTGTTCTCATCTCTCATTCTCATCTATTTTCTTTTGTTTCTGAAGAGAGAAAAAAATCTATTATTTTTGGTCTCATATCTCAATTGTTGTCTTTTATTATCGAAGAGATAAAGAAGAAGGTAATTCTCTCTTATATCACATGATAGTGAAATATTAGTTTAATAATTTATTTAATAAGCTTGGACATTAATTTTTTAATTTTATGAACATAGAAGAAAAAGTATTGTAATGTGTGTTTCTTATAACTGGATTTTAAGTGTGGTTTGATTATCATCGAATTTTCTTTTGATATTTACGTCTCTCATTTTTTTATTAGATTATGACAAATTATTTTTTAGTCTTTTTTTAAATAGGTATATTGATGAAGAATAAAAAAATAAATTCATTTTTTGAAAGTGATAAAAGGAAAACTACCCATGAAGATGAAAACAAGACAAATTCAACTTTTTCATATATTCATTTTTAGTCTTATTTATTTTTTAGTTATCGTTATACTAATTATGTATTCATTTTGATTGTATTAGTGACAATAATAAAATGTATAAATTTTGGATGTATTATTTTGGCTCCCTTAACAATGTTGGTCAAGATCCACCACTGCTATTATCATTATTTAGAATTTTTCTAGCACTTTTTAAAAGTAGATTTAACTAGCCTTGGATTAATAAAGTTTTAAAATGAACGTGATTAACGAACTTAGACGTTGAACATTAACACTTTTTGTTTTATTTAGAATTTTTCTAGCACTTTTTAAAAGTAGATTTAACTAGCCTTGGATTAATAGTTTTAAAATGAATGTGATTAATGAACTTAGACGTTGAACATTAACTCTTTTTGTTTTCTTATAATCTCAGTTTCTATAAATATCCTTTAACTTCTCCACTTGCAAATCAAACTAGTTTAAGAGATTTGGTATTCACTTTAATATATCATGTCTATGCTTTTGGTTCTCTCTCTCTTTATTCTCTTAGAAGTACCAAAATCATGTATTGCTTTCGAATATTTTATCTTCCCTCAATCATGGCCAAAAGGATTTTGTGAGAAGCAAATTGTGGATAAACAAAACCGAACATGTCACCCAAAAATACCAAAGAAATTCATTATTCATGGACTATGGCCAGAACCAATATCTACTGATAGACCGATTGGTGCTGTTAATCTTACTGAGGAGGTGAGTATATCTCCTTTTGTTATGATGGTTATATATGAATTTGGAATCTTTGATACCTCGTTCTCAATATTTTTATATCTTTTCATTAAATTTTTATTATTTATGTATTTTTTATTAATTGGATGACATCACCTGTTATTATCTTGTTTTGAGACATTGTGTTTTCCTATCTACATATTAAAAATTTTGAAATTTTATTGTTAATAATGTTATATTAATCATAAAATCTCATCTTTATCCGCACGTAAAAGTAAGGAAGAAAAAAGATAAATAAAAGGGTTAAATATGTTTTAGTCTTTCAAGTTTTAGTGAAATTTGAAATTAGTCTTTTTTTTTCAAAATTTTTGACAAATTTAATCCTTCATCTTTAGAAATGCATGAATTTAGTCCTTTTAACCAAATTTTGTTAAGTTTATCTGATATTTCAAGCACATTTCATGATAACATTTGAATTGTTTACACCGTGTTAGACACATTTTCGCTTCAATGTTAACTCAAATATTTTCGTAAAACACATTTAAAATATTAAATAAACTTAACAAAATTTGGTTAAAATAATTAAATTCATGCATTTCTAAACTTTCAGGACTAAATTAGACTAAAGTTTCGAATATGAACTAATTTTAATTTTAAATTAAAGTTAAGGGATAAAAAACACATTTATCTCTGATAAAATAACATACACATCTCCTAATTAACAATGTATTATATTCTAATGTTTGCCTTGTTTTCTGATAAAAAAATGTATTTATTCAGGATATAAAAGCTGTGGAAAAAGAACTTGCTTTGGATTGGCCAAGTTTACTTGGGAGTAATTTTTTCTTTTGGGGTCGGGAGTGGTGGAATCATGGAGTATTTTCAGAGGAACAGTTCCCAAAACTGGAATATTTCAAACTGGCGATGGAAATTTATAAGAAAAACGACATGTTTGAGATTCTTAAAAAGGAAAAGATTGTCCCAAAAACGAAAGAACTTTATAATGTAAGTTTCGTTATTGAAGCAGTAAAGAAACACACCGAGCATGATCCTCAGATAAAATGTTATACACATGCAAAACTAAGGGTTCTTGCTCTTTATGAAATCAGGGTTTGTTTAACGGTCGATGGAATGTCATACAGAGATTGTCCCGATCCTCATGGTAATTGTGGTACAACCCATTTATTGTACCCGAAATGATGTATCAATTTATGCACCCATCATATTTAATAAATACACATTTTTGTTTTAATTTTTCTTTGTCTAAATGTTTTCTACTCTTATAGATCAATTTTAAATACATAAACACGCATTGATGATATAATAATAGTTTTTCTTGATAATAAAATTAAGTAATTATTATATTGCAGTGAAATATAAAATTACGATATATTTTTTATTTTTATTCAATAATAAAATTATAATTGTATAATCATATCATTTAAATTAAAATAATAAAATTATAATTGTCAAATGTTTAATATAAGATTTTTTTTTTCATACTACAAGTTTGAAGTATATAAATAAAAGTTAAAAAAGTGTCATGGTGTAATCATTATAAAAGTTTGACATAATTATATAAGAGTCACAAAATGGAGGAAAAAAGAGAAAAAACACTTTTAATCTCATTTTAGTGATATAAATGTGACATAATTATCTAAGACACAAAATGGAGGAAAAAGAGAAAAAACACTTTTAATCTCATTTTAGTGACTATAATTATTAAAGGAAATTAGACATTTATTATCTTAATTATTTATTTATTTTACAACTATCTTGTGAGTATCTTTCACATTATTTATTTATTTGTTATTATTACATTACAAAAATATATAATTTTTCTGGAGCTTTATAATCGGGATAACCATAATCTCTAGTAAAAAATATACATAATAGGAATTTTAGAATAAGGGTTTTTAAACAAACCTCATTAAAATTATTCTCACCTTTTTTTTATCTTTTTTATAATTTTTGAAAGGTTTTCTTTTCTTTTTCTCTCTTTCTCTTTCTCCATTTCTCGTGTGTTACCTCTTTGGCTGAAAGAGAATTATCAAGGAAGAAGAAGCAAGATTTTAAATAAGAAGGAAGAGGAAAATCTGTTATATGAATTTATAATATAATTGATTAATAAATTTAATTATTCTAATTTTCAAGATAAAAATTATGAAATCAAGGATCATTAATTATACCTTAACCAGTACCCGAAAGACACTTGTTTGCATTCTCATAAATTATATTTAAGAAAGACTATTTATTATAAATTTAATTTGTGTGGAAAAGTTAAATTGGATTCTTCATTGAATTTTGGTATTATCCTTGTACATGCCTTCAAAATATTCAGAAATACTTCTTTTTATATTTTAAAATATATTAATAAGAATTTTAATATACTAATATTCATTTATTTAAATACTTAACAATGAATAACAAGAGTTATAAAGTGGTTTACCGGTAAGGTTAGTTAGGAGAGTTAGAAAGATTATAGGTCACTAAATTGCTAACTAAAATCGTTTCTATTATTTATTAGTTTCTAAATTAGTCAGTTAAATTAACTACCAAAGCAATTGGTTCTAAATCAGTCTCTAAACATATTTTTCATCATTCAAATTGGTCATTATTTAAGAGTTTTCTTGTAGTGTTTTCTTTCTGTATTGATTAAATTAAAAAATAACATTTTTTATGAGAAAATGGAGAATTAATAGGTAGATAAAGTATCTAGAAAAACTCTCCTATTATCTAGTGGCTGATGTTTGTGGTAGCAGGGGGCCATGGCCCCTAGAAAATTTTGAATTTTTTTTATGTATTAGGTATTTTAAATTTTTTTATATTATAGATATTAGGTAATATATTATAAATTGATGATGATTAAATCAAATATTTTATTTCTTTTATAAACATAATAACTAATGTTAATAAACAATAAAATATAAAATCAAACATAATAAAGAATAAAAAAGATTTATCAAGATGTTTTAATTATTATTTTGCATTGTGGCTTGAGTTTCTTATAAATTGTTTTCATTTCTCATTCTCACATGTTTCCTTTTGTTTTTGAAGAGAAAAATATATTTTTTTTTGCTCTTATCCATTGTATGACTTGAGTTTCTCACGAGTTGTTCTCATCTCCCATTCTCACCTATTTTCTTCTGTTTCTGAAGAGAAAAAAAAATCGATTATTTTTGCTCTCATATCTCAATTGTTGTCTTCTATTATCGAAGAGATAAAGAAGAAGGTAATTCTCTCTTATATCACATGATAGTGAAATATTAGTTTAATAATCTATAACTATATATAAAGGGGATTCCCTCTTTTGTGTCCACATTTCATAATTCCAACTTTACCCTTTATAATTTAATTATTTATTAAATTTTTAAAAATTAACGGTTATTTTTATAAGTTT
>Ga0214542_1004276_pt1 | contig 28462 bp, 11 predicted proteins | sample CNSS1metaG_FD_160096 | JGI IMG/M metagenome (GOLD analysis project Ga0214542, IMG submission 160096) | Root nodule microbial communities from cowpea collected in UCLA plant growth center, Los Angeles, California, USA - CNSS1 | ecosystem: Host-associated > Plants > Roots > Nodule | place: USA...
AAAAAAAAAAAAACAATATAAAAATAAATAAAAAATATATATATATATATATATATATATATATATATATATATATATATATATATATATATATAATAAATGAACTAAAATACATTTTAAATAATTATTTTAAAATATTTAAGTTTTTTTTAAGTGCATTTTTTCCATCAACTTTGTTTTAATAACATTTTACAGAAAAAAAAAAGATAGTTCATGTACTGTTTAAGAAACATGGAAGAATAATGTATTTTACTAATCGATTTACCAAAATTACATTACAAAAAAAAACCTAAAATCAATCTTTAATTATTTTAAAACATAAAATAATAAATTCATCATAAATTAGGTTAATAGTAGTAAAACATTTTCAAAAACAACCTTTCTCAATTCGTGTTTTCTATTTAAATAATTGCATCGTTGTGATAAAATATTACATTAAAGTTGTTTATGAAGTGTTTGATGAGATGACCATATGAGAATTAATAAATTGTGTTTTTTTCTCATCAGAACCTGATTTTGAGACCAAAACGCCACTCGAATATTGGAGAAATAGTCATAAACTTTAAACTGATTCTGGTTAAATATGCTTTCAAGAAACTGTTCTAATTAGAAGAACAACTAAAGAAGATTTTTAGCTGGTACCATGGAGATAAATTTGGTTGATTAGGACAAAAGATTTATTCTCCGATGCAGAAGTTTGATTGATTGTGTTCTTTTTTTTCTATCAACAAATAATTAAATTAAATTAAAAAGAGTACTTAAGGGTGTTCTAACCCTTATACAAACAATTATGAAAAAAATGATGCTCTTACATAATTTTACATTCCAACAAAACATAATTTGCAGCCTAAACCAAACTCACATGATTGATTGTGTTCTCTAGCACCGAAGAGCTTTATGACCATGTAGCATCAATTTCTTGTCCCTTCTTTTTATTTTATTTTTTAGTTTACTTACTGATTTTTGTGTTTTATTATCAGTATTAGAGAAAAAGTCAAACATGATTTTAATGAAGCGTCGAAAACAACTAAACATAAAAATATGATAATACTTCATTTGAAAAACGATAATTAATCTCAAGAACAAATTTTGTAAGACGTAAGTATTTCATCTAGTATTTCGTCTAATAAATGATATAACTTTGTACAATCTTAATTTATGTTTAATATTACACAAATATGTTTAAATAATCATCATATAGAATTAAGCTAACTTTGTACTAAATGAAAATGCATAAAATGCTTATTCTATTATAGGGAATGTCTATCACTTTCGTATGTCAAGAAAGATATGTTAGACAAAGGACAAGTAACATAAAAGGATATATATTTTGATAAAAAATAAAAGTTATTTTTCTTCAACAATTCGATGAATTAAGTGATACATAATCGGGAACGAAAATGATTTTTTGACTACTAAATTTTGATAACTTTTTCTTACAATCTTAGGTATCATTTTCTAAGTGGTTTTTCATTTTTCATTTTTCTCATTCTCAATATTCAAAAACCACTTAAAAGATGACATTTTATGTTGTAAGAAAAAGTTGTCAAAATTTAGTAGTCAAAATATCATTGTTCAATATGAAAGTATTGTTTACATAGTAAGACATTACAATTTAGACAAATAAAGAACAATATAAGTACATCCCACGATTCGGGTGTTGAAGAAAAGTTAATTATTGTTGCTTGAAGTGCACTAAATGCATTTACCAATATCAAGCTCTTCATATGAAAGAAAGAAACCAAAAAAAAGCACAAGTTGCTCAACACGCATAAATAGTTTTACAACAACTATTTTCTTTGGAGCCTATATAAGACATTTTAAGTAGCAACATAAGAAGAAACAATAGAAGAAGAAGAAGAGAGACCATACTATATAGTGCTAAAATGTTACAAAAAATTCAGAACCAACTAAAGCTTCAAAGAAGAACACCATTCGTGTTCAATCACGAGCCAAACCAATCTAGATGAGTAAATCTATGATTTGTTTTAAGAAAAAATCCATTTCAATTTTCGTCATTCTTTGAAATCTTATCCATTGGATTTTGGACATAACCCCTGATCTAAGAACCCAAAACATAATGAACTTGTTAGAATTTGAACAAATATGAAGAAGTGGTATTCGTCAATGAGTTCCTTCAAAATAAGCCCTACCCCCTCAGTTGTCGAGTAAAGACATTAGCATCGAGGAATTTTGTTGACTCATTTTACAATTGGTACATTTGAATAAGGTGCATATTTTCCCCTTGTTCTTGGATATGATTAAATAATTTGCTTCCCTTTAATATTATAATAAGGGTTAAATATGTTTTTAATTCCTGAACTTTGACTCTAAATTGAAATTGTTTCTTATCCAGAACTTTGATATATTTTGATCCCCAAAATTTTAAGATGAATTGATCTATAGTCCTTTTATTAACCAAATTATGATACATTTTTTTGACCTGCCAAATGCATTTCATGCTAGCATTTGAGTTGTTTATACTTTTGACACATTTTCACTTCAATGTCAACTGGAAAACACGTTCGACACATCAAAATAATTTAACGTAATTAGGTTAAAATGACTATATTTATTTATGTTTTAAGTTTAGGACTAAAATATATCAAAATCTCGAACATGAATAAATTTGAATTTCATATCAAAACTTAAAGACTAATACTTAACACTTATATAATGTCACTAGTTCTTGTTTTGGGCTTAAGCGTGGCTTTAATCGAAGAGTATCTTTGTTGTGTCATCAAATACAACACTACAACTACATCGTGGACATGAAGGCATGTTCTCATAACTTCTTTATTTCAAATTAAGTTATAGCGTAAATATTCTCTACCGATAGGAATAATATAATTATCTTCTTGCTTGAACATAGTCAACTCCCTCTCAATAGTATCACACGCCTTAGGTTGAATGGGAGTTCTGAAAGTGTTACCACTTCATTGAACATTTTGGATTTCAACTAAATCATCAACCTTTAATAGTTGTTAAGATCTCTTCAAAGTTTGTCAAACTACATCAATTCTTGATTTTCTTTCTCCAAGAGACTTCTCTAAAATATATGTTATCGTATATATGATTGTATTTTTCAATATACATCGTATGTTTTAAAAACCACTTCGTTAGTTTAGGTTTTACAGTAACATTATTCTTGTGAAATCATCAATATATAATGTTTTTCTCTATACATATATTATAGTTTAGACTATTTCAGTCTTTTATGCACATTTCTATATTAAATATTTTTTAAACTAATTTCTCTTGTGATAATAAGATAAGACAAAAGAAAATAAATAAAGAAGTTTACATATATAAGTGAAAAGATATATTAAAAAATAAATATGTGAAAAAAGGGAATTATTTTTATATAGTTATAAACTTTTCTAGAAACTGAAATATATTTCCTTTCCGGAAGGTTGTTTTCTTATATGTATAACTAAGCACGTCCTCGTCACCGTGACTGCATGATGGTTGAAATCGCGTAACGATCAATTCTTCGTACTAATTGTACTTATCTTATCCACGCTTATAAATTAAGTTATTTTATAATCGTTATAACTCATATCACTATCACACACATTGGTAAAGGTTAAAAACGACTTAAAGTGAATAATTGATGAAGACTTACCGAAAGATTAAAAACGACTTAACCATTTTTAACAATTTTTTAGTGAACAATTAAAAAGATAAAGTATAAAAAGATCAAAGATAAAAAAAAAATATAGTAAAATGTTCAATTCAAAATATAACGTTTTTATACCAAAGTTATTTACTAAAATAAACTTCAAATTTAAGTATTTATTATGTGTGTCCCACTTAGAAATTCAATGGTGGCTTTGATTTAATTCAAAGGCATTGATAGAGTGGTGGTTGAATAGAATGTTGCCTCGTGCTTGCTTCCGTGTATGAATCAGCTGCTTGAATCAAAATTCAAAACAACGAACATCAAATAAACACGTGTGGATTTGCTTGGATTACATCAAATCAATTAAACAAAGGAATTTTGGTGCCAAATCATCACCCTGCTGCCACGTGTAGATATACTTCAACCAATTTCCAATTCTTCAATTAAAACAAAGAATTTAACTGCTTCCAAGTTTCCTTGCAAGTTCTTGATCAAAAGCCACTGAATTAAATTTCTTTGACAAAATCAAATTTCAGCTATAATATGAATAATAAATTAGCTTGTTTTGTGTGTAAAAAATCAAATTTCAAATGTTGGAATTTTGGAATGAAAACCATTAGTGGCCTGGTATAATAGTCGATGCCCTAGGGCTCTGTAGGGGTCCATTTCCCTTTTTTCTTTTAAGTAAGCAATACATCTCTCAACCTCAGACTTCACATGCAAATAAAACTCTTGAGATTTCTCCTTCTTTTGCAGTTCTTGTTCCCTTCCTGTCAAAAAATATCTCTATTAAAGGAAAAATAGTAATCTAACACCACATTTTATGTGCATTCCAAATTGGGCATATACCTTTCGTTTCCAATGGTTTTCCAAAATAATAGTAGAACCGGCCTGGAACTTTCGGCAAAATCAAAGGCAAATGCACTTGTTGATTTCCCACCTCACCACTAACACCACTCCTACATTTCCAATATAATCATGCATATGCACAAATATACAAAATATACATAAAATATGAATTTTTGCTCAATTTTTCTGTGTTGTTTTTAAATCTATTTATTTTAATATTTATCAAGGATTTTGTGTTTTTCTATCTGTTGTCCTTTGAAAATATTTTTATTTTAATATTTATTAAGGTAGTAGATTTAAGTATAATCCAATCTTAAAAAGTTGAGTTGTTTTACTTTTATTTTTTAAAGTATTTTATGTTAATAATTATTAAAATAAGTTTAAACTTAATTTAACATTACAAAATTGATTTAATAAGATGAGATTTGTTCTTACTTATATACCATAATAAGTTTAAGAATAAAGGAATTTGATAGCTAGTGACATGATAAACTTAAATCTCAACAAAAATAGACTTTTATAGTTCTAATATTAATATATTAAGATACCATGTTTAAACTTAATTCAAACCTACAAATTGACTTAATAAAATAAATTGTATTTATTCTAACCTACAAGATATCTCAAACAATATTTAATATATTATAAAATATTCAATTAATGTATTTCGAAGTCCTAACAAATAAATAATAAAAAAACTCAATAAACAATAAAAATGTGATATATTTCATAATTTGGTTTAAAATAAAAAACACAAGATATACCTCAATTGTGGAGCCTCTTCTGTGAGGCTTTCTATTTCAGACCTAAAGTAAGGAATCTTCACCAAGTCATCATAATCAAAAACAACCTGAAAAGACCAATGTGATATAATCTGTTATTCTAAATCTAAATCGAGCATCTACATATCATGGGACAATTAAATTCAATTATGGACGTTTTCATATATTAAGAAAATATATAAGAGGGATTTAGAGTCATAAGTAACCTCTATATAACATCTACAGAAAATATGAAAGCACGCAATTTATAAATATTAGAACAATTCAATAGTTTTTGCTTAAACACATAATTTAATCTTTATACGTGTTTTGGTTTCTTAATGTAAACCTTTTTAAGTCCTTTTTTACATGTACAAACGTTATATTTTTTCTCTGTTGTCATAACATTATCTATAGCAATCCTATGTTGACGATTAACCGTTTAAGCATTTTTATTTTAGTCTTTATTATCATGACATCATCATGCTAACAATCCTATGTTAACCTTTTAAGCATTTTAATTTGATCTCTATTCATATAATACATTCCTGGTTTATTCTATACAAATATGATGAATTTTTAGTTTAGTCCTTAATGTGTAAAATACCCTTAATTTAGTTTTTATTCATGTACATTTTTTATTCTAAGAGACTAAATGAAGAATCGTAACTGAATTAAATATACCCTACATCTAACTTAAAAATGTTTAAACTTTTAACTGTCAACATAAAATTGTTAAAAACTAGCCATGACAACAAAAGCTAAACTTGTTTTCAAATGTAGAAATTGATTTAATAAGTTTATGTGTGGAAACCAAATTACAAATGTATAAGGATTAATTAAAGAGGTCCAAAGGCTTCAAAAGTAGTGAAGAAAAAAAAAAGGCTTCAAGCATTTCAATCAGCGAACCAAAATTAAACCCCAAAGTTCATAGACAAAAGTATGTAAAAATTATAAGTTTAATAGAATTAATGCTTTCGATAAAAAGGTACAATGAATTCATAAAGGAAATGATTGATTCAGAAAAACACCAAAACTTACTTTACCAAGGTCATCTTCTCCAACTACACCAAAAGGAACAATTTTGGCTCCAAATCTTGCTGCCATCCTTACAAACTCGGATTGTTCGGGCCAGAACAATTTGTACTCTTCACCCTGATATTATTACAATGCTGAAGACTGTAAGTAAGTCCAAAAAATATAATGACACTCTTTCAAAAAATGCAAGATATTTCAGAGCATAAACACAGAGACAGATAAAGTGAGGTTATGGAGAATATGCAATATAAGTTTAGTATGAAGTTCATAAATCATAGTATGCAATAGTGATTTGGATTTACCTTCCTATGAAAAGCCTCGCGTATTCCTCCAGGATATAGCAGGACATGAGAGTTGGAAGAAAAAAGCTTGAAGATGTTGGTTGGTCCTACAGGGACAGCACCCATGATTCTGAGATGATCAAAATAAGATATATCTGGCAATTTTCCTTTTTTAGATCTCACAAAAAACAAGGGATGTGCCATCGCTCTAACAATGATATTTCTTTCAGAAAAAAGTCTACACAACAGGGGAATTGTGTCTAATCCCAACAGCATGTGGTCGCCAACAAACAAAACAGGCCCCTCTGAAGGAATTCCAGCAAGGCCTTTTACAACCGTCCCATCCTCCATTGTTGAGAGCATCACACTTGCCACAAGGTTATACAAACTGTGACCATTACAAGTGAAAAAGGTGTCATTGGTATAACTAGTATCAGTTTATCAATATATATATGATCAAATTAACCCAATTGTATTTACCTGAATGATTCTATTACTTTTCTCACCTCATCAGGCGTTGGGGGAATAAAATCAGATAAATAATCGTGATGTTTGCCACGGCGGTAGTGTGAAGTTCCCTTGATTATGGTTACCAGGTCAATGCTTCCTTCCTGCTACTTGTGGATAGAGGCACCATATTAGGGTTTTTTCTTCCAATTGATGATCCATGCCTGAATTCAAACACAATGCCAGGGATCCATTCAAAAAGGTTGAAATGGAGAATGACATACCAAGAATAGGAAATGGCCACTGCCATCAAATTTACGAAGCTCGCATTTAGAGTTAGGCAGTAACTTGAGTAGTCTTTCACCTTCCTGCTGACTAGGTAGTAGCTCATCCTTTCCACTACAAGGGCAAATAACAAAGTAAGTTTCACTTCATACAATTGAAAAGTATGCAATGGGATTTACTTACAATCCACGCTGGGAATTCATTATAAAATTTTTAAGTTAATGTACAACATAAAAGGAATTGCTGTCAGGAATGGGAAATTCCACTAGTTTCATCATTATATAATTTTGTTTTCGGTTAAAATGCAAGTACTTCTACTACCAATTAAGATTTTATTTCCGTTTGTATATTTTCGAGCGAATTTATTGAATTACACGGTACTAATAAGATATGAGTCTAATTTGCATTAAGAAGTGAGATTACCTCCAACCAAAAACTTTAAACAATGAATCAATAGATCTTTTTTCTTATAACTTACTCAATTTTTTCATCTTTATTAGACGTGAAACTTTGACTAAGTTGGATTTACAACAATTTCTCCCTGGAGTGTGATTCCTTTCGTATTGGTACATTTTCTTGAATGGAAACATTTCAAACTATAAGTACTTCTTACTTGTCCTAGTGTTGATCATAACGAGATACACTTGTGTAAATATTGTGAGAAAGATTTTTGATGCAGAACTATACTGTAATATACCGGAAAGATTCAATAATAATTTTCCAACAAAGTCTAAGTGTAAGATACTTCACTTCTAGCAGAAAGCTAAAATTTAACAAAGAACTTATGATTCAGTATTTTAACATAATAAGATGTACAATGTCAAAGAAATGAACCTGCAAAGTATCAAAGTCTGAGCTTGGATTGAATAAAGTCGTGAATTGGCATAAGCAGAAGCTGACTTAAGCATCTTTAGTTTCCACAGAAGTGTTTCTTTTGGTAATATCTCGGCAAGAATCTGAGAGTTGAATAAAGATTACATTTTCAATATTGAAAGTAAATTAGGGATAAAGCTCAAACTAAAAATAAAAAGTCCAAAGTAAACAAACTTCAGTCAAGTCAATCAATTTACTTCAAATTCCAGCATATTCTCACTTTTATGAAGTTTTGGTTACAAGAAAGAAGAGAAAATACGGTATCCAATTTTCAATTTATTCTTCTGGAAAATGCCCTTGCATTATCATTAATTTTCATACAAAATGCTTCACATATTAAAAATCATGAAGAAAAGATCACACACTATTGTTCCAATATAAATGTCTCCATTTTTTTAACTGAAGTGATAATTGAACCTTACCGGCAGAGATAATAAGAAAGTTGTAAAATCCTTTACTAGCACTCTAGCTGTAGTTTGTAGGGGCAGCCCTTGCACCACACTATCCAACGCCAGCCCTTGAAGCAGAAAATTTAGCATAAGCCCCTATAACATTGAAGTTAAAGTACCTGCTGATCTAATATTCTAATTAACTAAAAAAAATTTATACTTCATGAATATTCAGTTGTAGATAAGCAAAAACAACAAAAAATGGAGACTCTTGTTTCACTAGTCACCTTTTAAATGACAAAAAGAATCATATACTATCCAGCAAAGGTGTGAAACATTTATGTTGTCAAGGAAGAAAATGAGATATATCCACAAGACATTTATATAACAACTCATAATCAAATGAACGATTTGTAAACTATATGACATCTATAAACATTTCAAATTAATGAATTAAAAGAAAGGAATACATGTCCATGATTTAAAAAACTGAAAAAACCAGAAACCTACAATTGACTAAGCAACCGTCACTCACTAATGAGACTGACATTTGGTATAAAAGTCTACCCAGTATCAGGTTTTACGTTTCAAGAGTGGCCCTTTTATTTAAAGTATCTAATCCCTTATACACAGCGCAGGTTACGAGAGTTTTCATCAGAGGGAACAGTAGCTTATTTTACAAAAGTTCAGCTGCAAAAAATAAGGTATCATTTGAATAATAAAATAAGATGAACCAAACACAAATAGTTTATTTTGGCTTGAATAATCATGAAAAAGTAATTCAAGACACCAAAGAGCTCTTAAGGTGGAATATAAACCCAAAGATATATGCTATGGATCTTTATTAGAAACAAGTTCTTAGAAAAAGGAAAAAAAAAAGCTTAGCCTTCACTTCAGAGCAAGATACACAAACCTTCGGTCAATTTGAGAATGTCATGCAAACCAGGAGAGAGTGAATGAGGCAAAGCTTCCAATAATGGTGTTAGAAGCTGCAAGTGGGACCTGCTGAACGAAGTAGCTGCCAAATTGGGTGGGGAGGAAGGTGACATCAGGTTTTGTCCATCTTTAAATCATATGCAGTTACAGAGAATCAACTTGAATATTGTATACTACATGTCATTCAAAGCTCTAACCAAGGAACTCATTTCCTAAAGTCAAGGTCAAACCAAGAATATATATATTAAATCTTGACTTCTACTTGATGTGTGGTCCATTTCATCAGTATACATATATAACAGTGAAATGGTAGTGCCCAGTGGCTACTGGAAATTCTGTGAAGCTAAACTCTTACTTTCAGTCATTTTTATGGTGCTGAATTTCTGGAACAACGAAGAGAATAAATGTTATCTACATTACTAAAGGTTACCTGGGTTTGCCAAAATTAATACAAAATCAATATCAGGGTTAAGTGCTGCAACAGCGAGTGCAAGGCATGCTCCTAAAGATTCTCCAACAAGATATATGGGCCTGTTTCGTGAACGTTGATATTCCGACCTTACTGTTACCTCGACTATTTTCACAAGGTCTGCGAGAGGGAAATATACCAATTAATAAATTATGCTGGAATACATCATTGAAAGATTACATAAATTTTCTGAAAAGGTAGCAGAGGAAAAACAACAAAATAAATTAATGGTTGGTGACAGAGTTTAACATGAGCATGGAATAGTGTAACTAGGTGCAGGGGGAAAAAGTACCTGGAAATGGTGTCCGGTCTGCTACTGGGATATGCAAGCACCACGTATCAAAAATCCTTCATTCAAGAAAAAAACAACAAAAATAGTATTTCTCACAAAATCAATACGAAGATAACTTTTGCTTTCAAATTCATTTCGTTGCCTAAAAAGTGCATTTTTAAAATATTGTAATTTGGCCTTCACATTAAATGAACACAAACCTCCCCAGTTTCTGATGTTGCAAAATAAGTCCAAGTCCCACGCCATCGATCCCTGTAAAATTTAGAACGAAAAATTTATAAAATGTTTAGGCAGAGCTATCAAACTAAGAGGTCGAAAGAGTTAAGATATATAAACGTGACATAGATATCACGCATAGACGTGTAACAAAAAAATCAACACATAGATATCAAAGTCTGTTGCTATGTTTTGGAAATTCGTCGGTGAGAGTGATAAGCATAATCCTTTGTATCTTTTGAGTTGAATGCACATTTAAAAGACTGAAAACTTGCTACCAAACACACATTATAGCTACGAACAGAATTGAAAACACAGGGAATGAGTCAACGAAAGTACGTTGTGAAAACAAACAAAAAAGGAAACGTGACAAAATAAATATAAACTTAAGGCCTAAAATTCAAGAAAAAACAGGACTACAATTATAGGTAATAAATGACTTAATATTCTTTACCGACTTTTTTTTATGATGTCCTTCTATTAAATTTTCAAAATATATTAAAATTGATGTATTAAATTTTTTTAATACATTTTAAAACATCAAAATCAATACTGTTTTTGGTGTATTTGGAAAGCTCGGAAGAAGATAGTACCAAAAGTTTTAAAAACAATCCAAATTTGAAATAAATATCCTACACCTGAAATCCGAATTAATTGAAAATAAAGTTTCAATTGACTAGCTTATAAAAAAATTGCATCACTGTAATATTTATTAAGAAAAAAAAAAACCTAACCCAAACTTTGTATATTATGCAGTTTTTTCTTTCGATTTTCTACCTCTTTGATAGAGAGACCAATATTAGGAAAATTTAAATAATACCATGATCAAATTATTTATCTAATATAAATAGATTTGAAATGAAATCGTTAGTTTACTTCATTTCACTTCTTAATGTAATGAGTAAACGATAAATTGAATCCTGAAAATATTATGCACTATCACTCAAATTTTTAGAATTAATAAAATAAATTTAAAAAATCACGATTATCAATTTATAGGAGATAGATGCAAGCTGCGGTAATGACATATTTCATTCTCGAAAGTATATCTTTCTTTTCTTTTGTCCCTCGCATTGGTCCATGTCATGAAAATGAACGTGAACATGATGTCACTTTATAGCGAGACAAACTTACCCAAATTATATGAAAAACAGAAAAAGGGAAGTTCCTTTCATCCTAAATTTGCATAAAAAAATATAATTACTTATTTGATTCTCTAATTTTTTAGTTTAGTTTAATTTGGTACTTGTAATTTTTGATTGATTCAATTTAGTACCTCAATTATTTAAAATGCTTCAATTTGGTTTCTATATTAAGTTAGAGTTAACATCAGACACATATCAAGTTATGAAATTTTATAATTTTAATTCTTTTTATTTTTTTTTAATTTAAATTTTTTCTAAAAATTTATAATCTGCCATGTGTCAGGTTATTGTCGTGCCACGTGACAATTTACCGTCATGATACATGACAGTAGTAAAATTTGTTTTGAATTTTGTCCTCTAATAAAATTTTTTGTTCAATTTAGTACTTAATTTTTTTTAAAATGATCCAATTTTTTCCTTTCAAAATTTGACACCAAATTAGTAAATAAGTTTAATTATAACTTATATATACATATTCAAATTACTGTTTTGAATTTATGCATCAAATCACTACACCTAAATATTCAAATTATTTTATTTTTATGTGTAAAAAATTATAAAGGTAAAAATATAAAAAATAAAATAATTTGAATATTTAGGTAAAGTGGTTTGATGATATTAAAAAAAATTATTGTAACATGTATATAAATTGTAATTAAGTTTATTTACTAATTTAATCTCAAATTCAAATTGAAAAGAATAAAATTGGATCATTTTTAAAATAGGGTACTAAATTAAACCAAAAATTTAAAATAGAGGACTAAACTAAAAACAAGTTTTATCACTGCCACATGTCATGATGACTGTAAATTGCCATGTGGCACGACAGTTACATGACACGTGACAGATTATAATTTTTTAGAAAAAATAAAATTAAAAACTAAAGAAATATTAAAAAAAGTAAAAAGTTTCACGACTTGACACATATCCTGTACGAACACGGTGTTAACTCTACCTTAACGGAGATGACTAAATTAAATCCTTTTAAATAATTGAGGTACTAAATTGAACCAACAAAAAATATGGGGATCAAATTGAACTTAACAAAAAACTTACGATACCAAATTAGTAATTATAAAAAAAAAATCTAAAACAATTTTGAAAGATTTAACTTTCGTCCTAAAAATTTATTTTATTTTTTAATCTAACCATAAAAGTAAGTTGTTTTTGAACAGTTAAATTAAAATAAAAAAAAATAGATGAAGAAGTAACTCTTTTAAAATTAATTCACGAGCATAAATAGATAGAATACAGGTGTTACTGCCCATATCCCATCAAATATTTTGTCTCTTTCTATTCAGTTTAGAATGAACTTAATGTAATTTTTCATTTCAGAGATCTCTTTATGAAATAAATAGAGGTAGAAGAATTGTACGGAATGTAAGAAGTTATAAGACAAAGTGAGAATTTCAACATTCTTTTTCAATGTAGATAAGGACGCTTTTATGTTTCAGTCCATTTTTGAGCGATCAATCACAAGAAATAAGTTGATACATTTGTATCCATTCCTAATTCTACCATTAAAGATGGTTGTAAGCTTTAAAATTTATTTTAAAAAAATCACAAAATTCTCAGTCCAAATGTAATATTTATCCATTTATTTCACTGTATTTTCATTTATAACTGATGTAATTATTGTTGTAAAATATTTTTTTACTAGTGAACATGTGATATAGATTGAATCAAGTTACAAAATTTTCAGTTTATAAAAAACTAAATCAAATTGAACTTAATCATTTTAACAATTCATGTGAGTAACATGGGCTCACTACTCCCCGTCAGAGACAGCCAACCTTTGTGTTATTTCTTTTTTCCTTCACTGATTATTTTTCATTCAATCTTCTATATTCCATTTGTTTACAGAAAACTAAAAGGACAAATAAAATTTTGTTTAAAATGTTCGGAACCCATCCTAAAATGTCTTTCTAACTTAATATCTCACGTAATAATTAAGGAAAACTTTTATTTGTTACTGTGAAAATTTTTAAAATATCCAGAACGAAAAATTCTTTTTTATTTGTTTGAGAAAGGGATCTTTCCTTTCTTCTGAAGACATCAAATAATCTATTATTGAAGAACGAATTAGGTGTGAGTTGTATGCCAGCGTAAGTTGGATGGAAGAAGAGGAAGGGATTGACTAGGGTAGCATATGAGGAGTTTTAATATTTCTTAATATTTATATTTTCAAATGGGATTAAGATTAAATTTAATGTTATTAATTTGGAGTATTTATTATTTTTTAGTAAAATATTTTAATTAATTAAGAATATTTAAATGATAAGTAATACATTATTACATTATAATAGAATTTCTCAAAAGAGCACAAAAAATTATGTGAAAATAATATAAGGGGTCACGCTCTCTCTTAGGAAAATGCCAAAAATGAGTTCTTGAAAATAGAGTAATGATAAATTGGCTGTATTGCTATTTTTAGTAAAGGAAAGAGTAATTGAAAGGTTTGATAAATGAAAGATAAGAAGAACAAAACAAAGAAAGGAATCGAAATGAAAAAGAGATTAAGGATATCAGTATTTCACAAAAGTCAAACGACAAACAATATCTAAACTTAAGGTTTCCAATACAGGATCATTTATGAAAATTTATTTTATTTTATGTCAATTTTATTGTGCTACATTATTTTTGAAATATTTACATATTTTTTTAGAAAATCTTCGCTTTTGTAATTATATATTAACTTAAGTTTTAAATTTAGTTTTAATAAAGTATCTTACAAAATGTAGGTTTTTCAAGCTATTATATTTGCGTCAGGTATTTGCATTATACGCGTAAAAGAATATTCTAAATTTTATCAAAACAAAAAATAGTTAAGACATAGAAAAAATAGATGACATGCATATAAAATACCACTAGTTTAGTAAACTTTTAATAAATTTTTAATAGTAATAAATTATGAATTGTATAGAATTTTATTTCCATAAATTACTAGTAAGCAACTACCATTTCAAACATTTAGCGATTTTTATATTACAGGGAAAATGAGATTGTTTACACTGAAAAAAATTAGAAATAAAATAAAACTAGTAAAATTCAGTATTTGATGTAATAAAATAAACATTTTAATATATATTCATAAAATAATATATAAAATAAATCATCAAAACTACTTTGATAGAAAATTAACTTTTAAAATATTAATCAAAGTTAAAATATATTCAAAATTAAAAATTATTATCAAATTTGAGTAAATAATAAATTTATATTTCAAAATAATAATATTTGAAATAAATTACTTTAAAAAATATCAAAATTTAAATTAATTAACTAATTGATTTTATTTAATATTTAATATTTTTGTCTTGATTATTTATTTTAATACCACACTATATTAATTAGTTTAAAAAAAATAAATTAAGTAATTTTTTACTTTAAAATAACATTTATTGCTTTTTAATTAATTATTTTTATAATATAAAATAATATATTAATAAAATATTAAATTAATTTAGTTTGATTTATTTTTTATTTATTACTTTGTTATATATATATATATATATGTGTGTGTATGTATATATAATTAGCAAAAAAAAATATTTATTATTATTATTATTACTATGACTCATACATATTTTATTATTATTATTTACTTAACACTAAAATTATTATTGATTATTATACTTTTTTTAAAATCTTTTTCTATGGAGGGTGGAAAACTGAATTACGAACTTTATTCTCCTGTATTAAATTTCGTTTTCAGTCTTTCAATTTGTTTTCCGTCCGAGTGCGCGACACTTCTGGAAAAAAACACCCGTTACCATTTGAGCTTGTGTATTCCTTAACGGTATTATTTGAGCTTATGTGTACTCCATAATAGCTTTTCTTTTTATGCAGCATTGAATGATAGTTAAACAATACATCAATAATTTTTATCATCCATATAAATAACCAAAAAAAAATAGAACAAAATAAAAGATAATTACAAATTATTTAATTATTACTTTTTACATAATTAGCGCAATTAAATGGAAATAGCAAAAAAGGAAATAATTAAATTTTATACTAAAATATAAATTTATACATAAATTTAATGTCAATTAATTAAATTAATCAATTTATTTAAATACATAAATTAACTAAAAGGCAAATAAAATGATAAGGAAGAAAATACTGACCCGGCAAAAAGAGCAGTAGAGGAGAATTATCCAAACGCCAAGCGCACTCCAACGGCGAAAACCACCGCGGCGGTCCACCGTCCGGTACGATCAACTCCTTCGATTGCTCCAAATATTCCTTCCAACCATTCGTCCATACCTTTTCCTTCTCTTTCTTCTCTTCTGCGCGCTTCATCTCAGCCGTCGTCGCGACCCGCGTAGTCATAACTGAAGTTCGGTAAGAGTTCAGTTTTCCGACCGGCGACGGCGGATGACAGCGGAAGGGCGCGGCGGGAAAGAGAAAGGCTGTGGTGGCTGCCATGCCGGTGGAAGATTCGAAATATATATATGAGAAGGTTGGAGGAAGTAACTAAGGTAACTGAAAAGCAAATTAGAAAATGAATAGTTGGTGAGTCTAACAACAAATGAGGACTCTATTATTTATATATAGAGAACGATAATCTGAAAAAAGGAAGTCAAATTTATTAAATTACACTACCATGAAACTGTTGAATAATTGACACCACCAGCAAGGAACCCTTCTTTCTTAGTATAATCTCCCCACTATTATCTACAAATTTAAAAAAAGAAAACGTTTTACATATGCCTCTGCATTTTTTCTACACCAATCCAAAACCAATTAAAAAATAATATTTTCTATTTTTCTCATCGATTCATCTTAAGTTATTTTACATTTGAAGAAAACTATGGAGTATTATCTATCATTAGAAAATTCATTTACACAAGTGAATTCATTTCTACCAAATTTACCCGAGTTTGGTGGCTGTCGGGAAATTGGAAACGGTGACACCAAATTTAATTATATTTATCTTTATTTCTAAATTAAAAATTATTTCCATCTTTGATATGAGATTTGTGTATCACATTTTTGTCTGCTTTAAACGTTGATTAAATAATTTTTTTTATAAAAATAAATTACAGTAAGAAACATATTATTAAAAAGGAAATGTCAAGAATCTGTACTTTTTTAGTGTCAACATTTAAACAAAAAATTATAATAATATAAATATTAAAACTAAATTATAAAAAGTAATAAATAATTTTATGTAATCGAAAGTTTATTTGAGTAAGAATAGATAAGCCTACGTTGAGGTATGCTGACCTCAAAGACTAAAAGAAAATCATAATACACGTAAATAACAGTTAAACCATGTTGACATACATAACAGTTAAAAGTTTTTAAACGGCCAGTCGTTGATTAAGAATCTATTTTTCATAACAAAACCATAGGAAAAATTCCTCTTGCTGGGTGGATGTGATATTGGAAGAGTTGTGTATTTGACTAAAAGTGCAAAATATGAAGAATACAAATGAAATTATTTTGTATGATTTTAGACCAAATTGGATAGATAGACGGTAGGGTTTTTTACATTAAATGTCCGTATCTTAACCATGACAGAGGTAGACATTTTGGCAGAAAAAACGTGGAACTTTTATTATTATTGTCATTGTAATAATAATAATAATAATAATAATAATAATTATTATTATTATTATAATAATAATAATAATAATTATTATTATTATAATAATAATTATTATTATTATAATAAAAGTTGAATATGATTTTAATTCATAAACTTGAATTTAATTTATTTATGTTTTAAATTTTATATATTTTAGTTTCAAACTTTAAAAATAATAAATATAGTCCTTTAAATCAATTGTATTAAAATTTTAGATGCGTCATATAGTTAATATTATTTTGAGACATTTCAACTCAAATGTTAAGTTAAAATATCATTTAAGAAGTACAAAAGAATTAATGTCAACACGTTAAAAAGACTATATTAATTTATTTTTAAAATTTGAGAACCAAAATTTATCAAAGTTTAACACAAATACTAATTCTAATTTTTTGTCTAAGTTTAAGGACTAAAAACGCATTTAACTTTTATTATAATTATAATTATAATAATAATAATAATAATTATTATTATTATAATTGTATCTACCCGGCTCAAATCATTATTATTGTCAGGTCCAAAATGGTCTAATAAGCATTAGGATTCGAGTATGAGATCCCTACGAAATAAGCATTAAAATAAAATGTCAACATTTAAATATATATGATATTATGATGAAAAAGATGTGCTACCAGACTTGTGTGGCGTCATTTGTGGGGACGACAACTCTCCTTGCCCTCGCAATTATGATCGTCTCTTTAATTTCTTCTATTTCGGTCAACAATTAAGATCATTATCAGACTATTATGATAACATTTTGGATCATTGATTACAATCATGATTGGACGATTATGATCACCTCTTATCAATTTCTTTTACTTTTGATCAACGCTTAACACTACAAAAAAAAAATTTCACATTATCGATAGAATTCTACTGATGAAAAAAAAATCCTTTGATAAAATAACATTTACTAACAAAAAAATCCGTTAGTGAAACATAATTTATTAACGAATTTTACCAACAAATTTTAAGATTTTAATTAGTGACAAAATATCCATTAGTAATGGATCCGTTGATGAAATACATCAATAATTTGTAATTGTTATTACTGACATATGTTTTTGTTTGAAAGTTTCATCGATAAAATGGATGCCAAATTCATGCTTTAGGCTTTGACCATGCCTTGTTAATTTGTCGGTAATTGAATTTTTTGAAAATGCATTGGAATATTTGTCGGTAATTGAATTTTTATAATTTGTTGGTAATTGTATCTTTTAAATTTTGTTGTGATAATTTCGTCAATAAATTCATTGATGATAATTTATTTAATTTTTTCTTGCCAAATCTGACAAAATACTTGTTATAACTTATGATCGTCTATTGTTAATTTTTTTTTTTACTTTGATCAACGATTAAAATCGTGATTGAATAATTATGATCCCTTTTTTTGATTTCTTCTACTTCGATCAACAACTAAGAATTTATCAGACAATTGTCTCTTCTCAATTGTGAACTTCAAAATGCACTTTTATTTGCATCTCCTTCTTGTCTCATAGAAAACCCTACAAGAAAAAAATTGTAATAGAAATGAAGATTCACTATATTCATTCCATGTTAAATGTAAGCGAAATCTCTCGACTAATAGTAATTGCTTTCAATGTGCTTTTACGAAAAGTGATTGTTTGCCAGACGTAATCTTAATTCATAAAGTGTCTATTATGAATCATGATGTAGTATTTATTTATTTTATAGTGTTAAATGATAGTTAACGTTTCAATAATAGAAAACTTCCATCACGCTTACTTTGCGTTGCCGTTGCTTAAGTACGACCAACGTGTGACACGATTTCTTTTTCAATCGAAAAATTACATTCTAGATTTACTTATTTCAGAGTCACTTTCTCAATATTTTTTATTTAATTTCTCGAGTCAACCTTTCTTCTAAACGATCAAACTTTTTCGAATAAACTTTATAATACGCTTCATTGATTTATTTGTATGAAGTTTTATTTTTTTTTTAAGATGCATAATATCTTTTATACCTTCTTAAATTTTTTTATCATTTTCATATCTCATATTTTATTCCGGTCATAAAGAGAACTTATCTCTGAATTTTTGAAAGTTATAGAATAAGAACTTTGAAGACACTTAAAAAATAAAGTCACCTTTTAATAATCAATTGGAACCGAGTTTCTAAGAGTTTACTCAACTTCTACCGATAAATCAAACTCTCTTAATTTGACATTTTCCCGAAAGTGAAATGGGGATACTTTATTACCATGTGTGTGGAAAAAAAAATCGTCAACTTGAATTAATTTTCACCTAAATGATTAACTTGATATTTAAATGCATTATACATAATGTCAATAACTTTTCAAAAAATATATATAATTTGTTGTGAAACTGACGAAAACATAAACTTTATAGATATTTTGAGACGTGTAGATTCACTGCTCTTAAATACTTGTTCACAGTGTGTCCCGTAAGCCTCCCAAGATAAACATGACCTTCTTCAAAAATTTTCATTTTTCGAGAATTTTAGAAACTAGTAAGATAACTCTTAAAAGGAGTAAATATACCCAGGATATTATAGAAGAAAATATAAGAGAGAAAAGGAAAAGAGAGAAAGGAGAAGAATGAGAATGTCGTCTGACGGCGCTTAGATAGCGTTAGGCGATAGCGCAGGGATTTGTTATTGCATTTCGCATGGCTTGTTGTGTTGGTCCTGGTTTGGGATATGCTTGATCATATCATGAACGGATAGGTTTGTGATTGGTGATGGAATGCGTGGTTAATATGAGTGGAGAGGTTCATATTAATGATACTTTAGTGTGAGGATACGAGTGAGGAGGTTCGTATGTTCCGTGCTCACATTTGAGAGTTGCTGCGAGCGGGGAGGTTCGTAGCTAGATGGATCACGCGTGTTGGACTACGGGCAAGGAGGTCCATAGAGTTGGACTACGAGCAGGGAGGTTCGTAGAGTTGGACCACGAGCGAGCAAGTTCGTGGAAGCATTAGCATCCCTAATACAAGCTTGAGTGTGTATCTTGTATAGGGTAGTGTGTTTTTCTTAATTTTGTTTGATGTGTTGAGATGTGGACTTGAACCAGGAGATGCTTGACAAGGTCATAAGCGGGTAGGTTCATGATTAGTGGTGAACCCGTGATTAATATGAGCGAGGAGGTTCATATTAATGATGCTCTCATGTAAGGTACAAGCGGGGAGATTTGTATGTTTCGTGCTCACACTTTAGGGCTACTACGAACGGGGAGGTTCATAGTTGGATGGATCACATGTGTTGGACTACGGGCGGGGAGGTTCATATAGGTTGGATCACGAGCGGACAGGTTCGTTGAAGCATGATATATCCTGGGTCCATGGTCAAGTAATTGTATAGGTAAATGGATTAGTATTTTCATTTGTATAATGAGAGGATGATCTGAAATTCTTGGGTATCGAGTGTTAAGATTAAGAAATTTAGATGAAATAAAGTAGTTTGGGGTGAATCTCTATTTTATTTATTATATATTTGTATTGTTATGAGCTCATCCTTTCTATGTGTGTTTAGCGATGATCATGTGACTTGTCACATGAGAGCAGATGATGTTCTAGGTGATGCTAGGGACGCATAGAGACGAAGAGAAGACTATTTTGGGAGTTTTATTATGAATTGTTTATAGTTATTTGATTTATCTTCAGTTGGTTTTCGGAACTTGTAACAAAATTCATAGTTATGTTCATTTGAATTTAAGCATGTAAAACAAATTTTAAAGATTCCCGCATTTTGGGAAGGGTATTTTATGACTATTGAGTTTTATTTATATATTATTTATTTTATTAAAGTAATTTTCAATTGGGATGTTAGAAAAAGCTTCATCTTTATGCTTGATTAAGTACACTTTGGTGTATCTAGAATAATAATCTATAAAGGTTACAAAATAATTTTTACCACCTTTAGGCATAATCTATTTTAAATCAACTAAATCAGTATGGATTAACCCTAACAATTCAGTTTGACGTTCTACCAAATGACAAGATTTCTTTGTTATTTTAGATTCCACACATATATCACACTTTTTACTATGCTTATCATGCATATTAATTAATCCCAGTCGCGACAATTTCATAACATATAAGGAATTAACATGTCCTAATCTAGCATGACATAGATCGTATGAATCAATAATATAGGTAGAAGGACAATATTCATTAATAATTTAAGAAATATTAAGTATAAAGAGACCTTGATAAATATATCCCCTCCTCACAAAAACATTATTTTTTGTCATAGTGATTTCATCGTACTCAAACGACACTTTAACCCCAACAACAAGGCAACAAAGATTAAATTACCTCTGATTTATGGCACATGTTGCACACCACTCAAGAAGTGAGATTTAGTAGAACTTTCCCTTTTCCCAAAACTAGAGTTATCCCGGAATCACTAAGATATAGATGTTTTTCTCCATCTCCCACACTAGTGTAAGAGGTAAAGGCATTTCTGTTTACACATATGCACTTGGTAGCACCAGAGTCTACCACCCACTTGCTCACTCCGGAACCGACCGCAATAATTGTATCTTCTCCATAGGCTATATTTGTTAAAGGAGGATTGTCATTCATTACTCTATTTTTCTTAAAAAGTGGGGTCAAAAGTGTTAGGATGGGAATTTTTAAAATTAACTTTATTATTGTGATCAAGATTTTCCTCATAGAGTTTTAGAGCTTTAGCAGATAATTTCCTAGCCCTTGCAACACACTCCTTAGAGGTATCTTCGACTTTTGAAATATCTAGGAAAGGTTTCGCAAAGATTGGCTGCGTTCCAGAAACATTGTTTGACTTCTCCTCCGTAATAGAGTTGTTGTTGGTGTCCATATCGTCAACCATTAAATCCTCAAGATTGTTGTAAAATTGACAAAAACACAACCTTGATAGACTTCCTAAGGCGTATAGATCCATTATCCTTAAGGACTTATCCGCAATGTGTTTCGTAAGCCCTCTAGGGTACAATAGGACCTTCTCAAAATTTTCTGAGGATTTCAGATACTAGTAAGATAACTCTTAAAAGGAGTAAACATACCCAGGATATTATTAAAGAAAATATAAGAGAGAAAAGGAAAAGAGAGAAAGGAGAAGAATGAAAGGGTGAAGATTTGTGTTTGGGATGAAGCATAAACCAGTATTTATATATAGAGAAGGGATGGTAGTCTCACATAGAAACAAAAGTGCACCTGCCCAACGTCCACCTTGCCTTGTGGAAGAGGTATGCACCATGCGAAAAAAGCTAGGAAATGTTTTGGAGATAAAAACTACACCGCGTGGACTTTGCATTGTTACCGAAAAAGGGGAAGCACAACTGCATCATTTGTTCTAACATTTCAACCACTCAAAAACTACAAACGCTATATCACCAACATAATTTACCTCTCATACATAAATTTTTAAATTAAATATGTTTTTAGTGTTGAACTTGTTAGCATAGGCCCATGTTTTAGGTCCATTTACTTTTGAATCTTATGTTTAGCTTTGTGTGTGTGTATATATATATATATATATATATATATATATATATATATATATATCACACATATTATATCTTTTTATACACACCCAATAATATACAATCCCTTTCTTCCTATATTTCTTTGTTTTCTACATGGTATCAAGAGCCTAAACGATCCATGATTGATAATGGATTCTTGTAGTAGTTTCTCTTTCCTAAGCCCTAAGCACTAAGCCCTAAGCCTATTTAGCAAATTTTATGATTGAGAAGAGATTCTTGCAGTAGTTCCACTTTCCTAAGCCCGAAGCTCTAAGCTCTAAGACTTAAGCCTCTTTCGCAATTTTTCAAGTTTCACCTTATTGCAATTTTGTTTTCTTCTTTGAGGCGTTTTTTGGAGGTTTTGCACCATGTTCTTTATTCCATTTTAAGGTATTTACAATCCTCTAATATCGGGTTTGCATTATGTTTTGTTCGTTGCTTCCGCTATATGGTTCGCACTTCTGTTTTGTATTCAATTTGTTATGGTGACTTTTAAAGATGATTATCTTTTGTCTAATAGTGTGCACTTTGATGGTAAAAATTATATCCACTGAAGTTATGTTATGAAAAAATTTCTTCGTCAAAAGTCCATGTGGGTTTATATTTCAGGTGCTAAGGCAAAACTGATTGACACCAAATGGATTATTGACTCAGATGCCATTAATCTTATGTCACATCATCTTCCTTCTTTTGTTTTGTTATCACCTAACTCATCCATGTCAATTGCAAGTGCAAACGGTGATTCATTTCCATTATCTGGTATTGGTACCATTACCACACCATTTTTGTCTTTGGCTAATGTTTACCGTAACATCCCGGTCGGATATTACTAATTTAAATAAATAAATAAAGAAATAAGAATAAAACTTCATTTATTATAATTCCATTTCCCAAAAGCGCAGGAAATTTAAATCATTTATTTCATCGAAAAATGGTCCAAAATCCATCCTTTATAAAACTCAAATATAATGTTAAAGTCTGGTAACACAAAGGTTTACAAAATTATTCCAAACTATAAGTAAATAAAAACTCTAATAAAACTTTTCTCCCAGTCTAGCCCCGCTGCGGCTCTATGCCTCACCAGATCTACCTGTAACATCATTTTCTCACATGTAACGCAGTACACGATCATTGCCAAACACAAGTAGATAGGGTGAGCTAACAGTATAAAACATATATATACATACAATTCAAATATATGCACACACATCAAAGGAACTCCTATCCTTTGATTCCACACCATATGGCCACCAACATGTCTCCATGATCTACGTCTTTAGATGAATACCTCAAGATGTCTTGCTGCCACACCTACAAGCCACAACTTGTAGAACACGTGCATGAAACTTGCTATGGACCACACTCTATAACGCCAAGTGGAGTTCTCAATACGAACATAGTTCGTAACGTCCCAAGACTACCAAACTCGTTAGCTAAATACTAAGGAGGGCAATCTATCTGGACCCATCCGTACGAGCCACAACTTGCACACTCACACTAGCAACACTCACCAACCCGAGCCACAACTCAAGAGTTTCTCGTATTCATCCGTCATCCTAAGCCACAACTCAAGAGATGTCATTCTAAGTCACAACTTAAGGAATGCCATGTGTTTAACCCCTATCCCAAGCCACAATTGAAGGGATATGTTCTGAGCCATAACTCAAGGAACACTCTAGCAAGACCACCTTTAAGGTTAGAGTTGTCAAAATGAGTTTCAACTTGTGAGCCAACCCGGCTCACCACGGGTTCGAGCGGGGTTGGGTTGAGAAAAAATTAGTTTTTTCAAAAGTAGGTTGAACTCAACTTGACTCACTTAACCCACAGGTTAAACGCATTTTAGTCGGGTTAAAGGTGGGTTAACCCACTTAACCCACCAACATTTTTTACATTTTTTTAATAATTATTTACTACTCCTAATTATATATGTTCGCAATTTCATATTTTTAAATGCTAGAATGTTGTTCAATAATATTTGAATAGTTTGAATGTTCATTTAATTTGATTATCAAGTTATATAAATTGATACTTTAATCTTTAACTATAATCTTTATAGTCAATTACCTAAGCAACCATCTTATAAAAAAATTTCTAATTAGCATGACAAGCATGACAAAAATGTGTAGTTTTTTATTTGTATTTTGTTGAATAGCATGACAGAAAATGTGTAACATTAACCATGTTTTCTTAAACTATATGACACTTTATTGGAAATAATTCATCATATATTGGCGCTGCTCTTGAGCCGCTAGGCGAAACACACTTCCAGATCGCCTGGCGGGGGACACGTGCCGTTAGGCGCCAAGCACCTTTGTTGCCACTGTTTCTGCAAGTATCGCCTAGCGAGGCAACCCTTACCGCCAAGCGCCACGCATTCCAGGTTTCCTCTGTTTTCATAGCTATTGCTTGGCGGGTCAATCACCACTGCCAGACGCTACATCAGTACAACGAATTGTACTGGTTTAGGAACCACAGAACTGATTGCACACTCTAACTAGGCACCAAAAACCCGCAGTGAACTTCACCAAGTTAATTAATTAACTCTCATGTGTTTAACTGGTTACCAATATTCTTATTACCATTTAGGTTCATGACCCAAGATTACCAATAATGAGACTTGCTTAAGTTCAACATTGCTAAGTCACAATATGCCACTGTTAAATTTATACCTCTTATATCCGTAGTACCACCTCATCCTCCACTCTATTTCATATAACATAACCATTATACCTTAACTAACATTTACACCTCACTTTCAACTTAAGCGAATCCACCTAATGTCCCCAACTCCTAAAACTATCTTCTCCTTCATCATCACCCAAAATCCCGGTGTAATTAACTTGTGAGCTATTATAACATCCAAATCGGTACACCAAATCATAACCTAACATTTTCTCATTGACCCACCTTATGAATTACTTATCCTTTTTTAACCCCATATATAGCATTTTTTTTCAATCTCTTTATAATATTCCAATAAAATTAGATTAAACTTCCCAACCCGCACTGCGCGTGAAAACACACATTGCCCACTGTTCTAGTCTGGCGCTTGGCGATAGTTATGGTGCCGCTAGGCGATTCATGCAGTTCTGGGGAAACCCAGTATTTTCCCTGCCTCTGCAAACCCCATCAAGTCCCGAATTCCAGCTTTTCTAACTTTTCAACTTAATAGGCTACATTCCCATGGTTATGCTCATAGTTCAATAAATAAACTTCCAACACACGGAAATCCTATTAATTCCCCCATTAATTTTATCCAGAATCTAAAATCCCCAAATTCTCAGACCCTAAATCAATGTTCATACTATTTCATCCAATTTAACCTCCAAACACACATAATTCAACGATGTATAACACCTAATCATTCACAAACAGTTAGAACTTCCTTTTCTCCCAATCAGAATCATCCCAAAAACCTTAAAACACCAAAATTGAGTCAATTTGACTCGCGTCGCCTGGCGGGTGTTCATCACTGCCAGACCGTTCATAAGGAAACTAAAATCTAGGTTACGCCGCTTGCGTCGCGTGGTGGTACGATTACGCCAATAGGCGATTCCTCACAGGAACCCCAAACTACATTGTAAAACATATGAATCATCTAGTGGCTTTGAAGACCCGCCAGGTGATTTTTGAAAAATTTCCAAAAACCCAAAATTATGAGTTCATTCAGAGGGAAACATGAGATTTTATAACATACACCAATGCAATATATCGAAACAACATTAAGTTTCAACTCCCTTAACCTGAATTCCTTGCTTAAAATTGGAAATATGAGAGTTCCTCCTTGATCACAAACGACCTCCCTTTAGCTCTCCCCCAATTCAGTTCCTCTACTACACTCTATACTCGCGGTTTTTCTCTGAAATCTCACTCCTCACAATGCTCAACAATGGTAGACTCAAACCTAGTCTCTCTCACTCATAATTGGGCACTTTACTAAGACTTAATTGTAGTTTATGGCAAAAAAACGAGATTGGTATTGAAATGACTTTAATTGTCATTCATAAACCATTATGAAATGGTTGTCCAGCCTTTCCATCTGCTCCTCTTGCAGCTAGGGTTTCTTGATCCTTTCACATTCATGCCTAAAGGAAATTTTGGCAAAAAGAAAGCTTAACTTGTATGTACTAAGGTTCAAACTCATAACCATGCAAATGTCAAGTCAATGCATAACCATTTAACCAATTCATGTTTTGTGATAATTCTTACTCATTTAAGAATATAATATCACACACCACAATCAACATATTTATTTAAAACAATACACAATTAAAATAACTAACAATTGGCATACATAAAACTTGAAGCTAAGTCCTTTCAACACAATTAAATTCTTTCAATCATTTGAGCTAGTACCTTTTTCACATCATAACAACCAATATTTAATGCTATAAAGGCTCCTACCAACCACATTTATTAATTAATTAATTATTTAATTAATTAAATTTCGCGGGTCTTACAAGACCATTTACTTTTGGCTCTTAGGATTAGCTTTGTGTGTATATATATCACACCTCTTATAACATTTTATACACACTCAATAATATACAATCCCCCTCTTCCTATATTTCTTTGTTTTCTACAACACTTTGACGCGAAATTGAAATTTTTCGTATTCTAAATTTGATATATTTTAGTCCAAGCTTTAAAAATTAATAGAGTTTTAAGTCAATTATATTAAAGTATTTTACTTGTCAAATGTGTTTCAAGCTGACAGTTAAGTAGTTTACACCATTTGACAGTTTGTCACTTCAATATCAGTCGAGAACTCCGATTAAAAAACTCAAAATTAATATAATTAGGTTAAAAAGACTAGATTCATTCGTTGTCAAGATTTGAAAACCAAATGTATCAAAGTTTAAAACATAACAAAGTTTAAGGACCGAAAACATTTTTAACCCTATATTTTAATAAATATATGATAAAATATCTTAATGATATAATAATTTTTTATTTACAATTGAATTGTACTTAAAAACGTATTTAATGACAAAATAGTTTACATTTTTTTTTTCAAATGCAACTGTGGAGAAAGTGAAGATAAGTACCGAATTTTTTTGTACTTATCTTTTTATTTTGGTACATACCCATATATTTGAAAGTATGGTTGGAAGAATATTTTGCTAAAAAGAATAAAAATAATATATTTTGTTGAATGGATTTGAGTTCACCGGATGGAGGTGTAGTTTAGTTTCTGAAATTGATGTCGAGATCCATGAACTATGACTAATAAAGTTTCCGTAGCGTGTTCTACTACTTCTGTTCTTAGTCTCTGTTGTACTTAGTGCATACGAGACAATTTAGAAACACCTAATTTTGTTTTTGTGTGTTATTAGAAATTGTCAAATAACATTGGATAAAACTTTTTCATTTTTTATGAACTTTTTCTAAATAAAATTTTTAATATCAAAATTATTTCAATAAAGTAAGATTAGAGAAAATTATTCTACAAGTTTTTATTAAATAAAATTTTTAATTATTCCAGTCAATATTATATTAAAGTAATTTAATATTCTATCATGTGATGACTTAAATTTAACAAATCAAATAACTATTTAATTTTCAACAAACTTTTCAATCCTTTATTTTAAAAATATATTAAACATACAAAAAATATCAGCAAAACTTATTTAAAAAGAGAACAAAGAATAAATATCATAATATTAGTTAGATCTTTAAACTATCATTCCAACTATTCTATACCAGCAACAAATATGGAGTTCAAGAAAAATTCTAAGCATATTATATATATATATATATATATCTATATATATATAT
>Ga0214542_1004277_pt1 | contig 28459 bp, 16 predicted proteins | sample CNSS1metaG_FD_160096 | JGI IMG/M metagenome (GOLD analysis project Ga0214542, IMG submission 160096) | Root nodule microbial communities from cowpea collected in UCLA plant growth center, Los Angeles, California, USA - CNSS1 | ecosystem: Host-associated > Plants > Roots > Nodule | place: USA...
AAAAAAAAAAAAAAAAAAATATATATAAATATATATATATATATATATATATATATATATATATATATATATATATATATATATATATATATATATATATATATATATATCAAGAGATACATGGTGTCCTGTTTTTACAATTATATCCTTTTAATTATTACTTTTTAAATTTAAATGATTATTCATAATAAAAACATTATTTTTTAGTTTTACTATTTTACTAATTTTAGTAACTACTTTTTTGAATTCAAGTAATTACTCAGATGTAAAATAAATCAACAACAAAATAAATAAAAAAGTAAGTAATTAAAATATAATCACGTAATAAGTAAAAGTAAAATGTATATCTAAATACTACAATTCAAATAATAATAACACTAAGATTGATATTAATATAATAATAAATACTACCAATATTATTTAAAATAAAAATACAAAACATAATGTTAATAATTATATTAATATCGATACTAATACTAATTTTTATTTTTTAAATTTAAATGATTATTCATAATAAAAAAATTACTTTTTAGTTTTATTATTTTACTAATTTTAGTAATTACTTTTTTGAATTCAATTCATTACTCACATGTAAAAATAAATAAAAAACAAAACAAATAAAAATGCAAATAATTAAAATATAATCTTGTAGTATATAAAATTGTGTATCTAAATACTACAATTCAAATAATAAAAGTACAAATAATTAAAATATTATCTCGTATCAAAATTGAAATAACAGTACTAACACTAAAATTATTTTGGATAAAAATAATACACTGATAATGATAATAAATAATAAAAATAATAATATTACTACAACTAATACTTCTAATATTTTTTATAATAATAATATTATTATTATTTAAAATACAAATACAAAAAAGAATAATAATAATAATTAGTATTATCTATAACTATATATTAAGGGACTCCCTCTAAATTTTACCCTTTACAATATAATTATTTGTGAAATTTTAAAAAATTAACAGTTAGGTTAAGTATATTTTTAGTCCTTGAACTTCGATTCAAAATTTAAATTTGTCCCGTAGTATATAAAAGTAAAATGTGTATCTAAATACTAAAATTCAAATAATAAAAATATAAATAACCAAATATAATCCTGTGTCAAAATTGAAATAATTGAAATAATAGTAATAATACTAATATTATTTATAATACTATTTATGAATGAAATAGTACTAATAATAGTAATAATAAATAATAATAATAATAATATTATTATTATTATTATATTATTATTATTATTATTATTATTATTACTACAACAAATATTTCTAATAATTTGTATAATAATAATTAATGTATAATATTATTATTATTTAAAATAAAAATACGAAAAATAATAATATTAATAATAATTATTATTATTATTATATTAATATAAATAATAATACTAATTGTTATTTTTTAAATTTAAATGATTATTCATAATAAAAAAATTACTTTTTAGTTTTATTATTTTACTAACTTTAATAAATATGTTTTTAATTCAACTACTTACATAAATTACAACAACAAAACAGATTAAAATGCAAATGATTAAAATATAATTCCTTAAATTTAAATGATTATTTATAATAAAAAAATTACTTTTTAGTTTTATTTTTTTACTAATTTTAATAATTATTTTTTTAATTCAACTACTTACATAAATTACAACAAAACAGATTAAAATGCAAATGATTAAAATATAATTTCTTAATAAATAAAATTAAAATAAGTATCTAAATAATTTTACCACTAATAATACATATAATAATAATAAAATTTACAGTAATGCTAATAATTATAAATAATAATGCTTATAGTAATACTAATAATTTAACTATATTAATCTATTTTCATATATTATAGTTAATAATAAAAATAATAATTTTGCAATTATTATATTATACAATAATATTAAAAATAACACTAACAATAATAATATTACTAATAATATTATGAATTTAATAATAACAATAATGATATATAATAATAATATTAATACATTATATATTAATGTTGCTAATAGTAATAATAATTTTACAAATTTAAATAATATTAATAAATTTAATAATAACAATAATAATATTAATAAATTTTACTAATAATTCTAATAATAATATTATTAATAAATTTACTACTAATAATATTAATAAATTTGATAATAATAATATATATTATATAATCGTAATATATAATAATAATTATTATTATTATTATTATTATTTATTATTATTATTATAATACTTATAGTAATATCACATATAACAATATTACTTATAATTGATATTATAGTTGAAATCATAAATCATAAATAAGAAAAAAATAAAAGAAATTGGATGTTGTAGGAAATGACTAAGTCATTGTAGACCAAAGAATAAGAAAATGACTAAATAAGTATAAATGTACATATAGGGATGTCAATGGGGTGGGTAGGGTATGGGTAGTAGTTCCCTCGTATCCTACTCGTTGGATAAATATACGTCCTGTACCCGTATCTATATCCGCGCGGGTATCCAGGTACCCGCATATTTTTAATATCCACAGATATCCATGAGTACCCGCGAGTATTTATGAAATACAAATTTAATATTTAACAAAAAAATTTAACTATAATTTCAAATAAAAATACAATGCATAACATTTATAAAGTTCAAATAAAGTGCAAATAACTCATTTATATAGTGTTCTATGAATGTTTACAAATAAATGAAGATTTTTTAAAACTAATTGATAAAAAATAACGCATCCAAAATTAATGGGTTAATGTTTTAATCATTTTTTTAATTTTTTTTTAATTTAAATTAGAGTATAGCTGGTATAGGTATTCACGGGTACAAATATTATGATACCCGTACCAGCCCTGTTAACATGCGAGTATAAAAAAATACTTGTACCCGTTACCCACAGGTATCCATTTTCAATATTCATTTCCTACCCGTTGCGGGTTTTATCCATGGATACCCATGAATACGGTTTTTTTTACATCCCTATGTGTATACGTGTCAATAAAAGAAAATGGATAATGTAGTTATTTTGCTAGTATTTTCTTTTCTTAATATATAATAGATAATAGATAATAGTTGATGATAATAATAATAATAATAATAATAATAATAATGTGCTAGAAAGAATATCTTCAATTAATTATCATATATAGTTGTATTCAATATATTTAATTTGTATCACCCTATTTAATAGCTTTATAAACTACTAAATAATACATTATACATATGATAATAATCAAATTGAGGAAACCCAACATACACTCTAATATATAGTTAGTCATCCATAAAAGATATACCGAATAAAGTAGATATATAATGATAACTTAAAGAAAACTATGAACATGATAAAAGAGCATAAGCTTTTCAAAAAGATCTATTTAGAAAGGAATCTAAACCAAAAGCTAGACAATTGCATCTTGATCACCCTGGGTTGGATAAACTCTTGTTTCTTCGTATGCTCATTAAAATTAAGGTGATCATTGCAAAAGAAGAAAACAAATACACATAGACCAACACATAAAATGGGTATGATAATTTACAAAATAAATTTCATACAACAAAATACTACAAATAAGTCATTTATAAAGACAAACACTTCAACAATAAAGACCATATACAACTCAATTATTTGGATATTTACATTGATATCAAACTCTGGAAATTTATGCACTTGTAGTGACCTCTACTACTATGCAGAACCATTGTCAATGAGTTTCACCCTACAACACACAAGGTTAGAGGTAAAGCCCCTAGACCTCCTACTCCTTTCACCAATACCTTATCCTTCTCTACTTGAGTCAATATGGTTATTAGAGTGTCAGTATAATTTATAATGCTAAATCCTTAACTCAATGCACACATTAAGAAAACCCAAGCTTATTCATCCTTGGATCAGTGCAAACCATTCTCATACAAATCACATACACATAAAATTTCCGTAGTAACTTATAATATTACATCAAACACATAACAAACACTTAACATTAAAATAATTAAATAGCTCTATTAGTCCCGCTCAGTGAAAACATCCATTCGCTCAACGAGTAGTGCTTGAAGGCCCACACGCCCAACGACTAGAAGTCTCGTCTAACGACATTAACATTGGAACAATTTTAGCAATAAATAGCCTAGTAAGCTAGTCGTCATCCAATGAAAATTACCACCAGAGCTCATAGGGATTTAATTGCCAAAATTTGCCAACGAAGTCCAATTACGTTCAACGACAACCAAGTCAATGAACTCTCTGACTTTGAATTCTCTTAGCGAGAACATCCTCACCCAACAACCACCAAGTTGGTGGGTTATCTAACTTTGGCATCATCCAACGATGCAATCCTTCACCTAGCGAGTGTACATAACTGTGAAAACGAATTCTTGCACACAGATCCAACCATGTCAAATTTCAGTCCAATGGTTCAAGCATACCAATTTGGTGTTTAACAATTAAGCTCAATTCAAACAATTACATTTGCAATATCAATTGTTATGTGTATTTTAAAAGTTAAAACCCCAATTTAAAAGTTCATACTCATCATACATAATAATTGATCATACAATCTCATATGAAAATGCTAAATCATTAAACTGAACAAATTTAGAACTTAAAATAATTGCAATTAACTTCCTTTACATGTGAAACAACTCAAATAACTCAACAAACCCCGAAACCCCCTCAAACGCACATGAAGCTCTACCTACCCTTAAGAACAACACAAACACAATTAAGACACACCATTAAAACCATCGATCAACAAAGAAGCCTATAGAAGGATTGAACACCCATGCAAGCCAAAAGAACTCACATGTAAGGAAAAGAACAAAAAGGACAGAAAACCAACTTACTCCAGTGAAGAAACTTATTGGTCATATTTGAAAAGCTCACCATGAGGATCACTCTAGTGGTCTCCAATCTTCAAATAGAGGAATAAGGAGTGAGAAATCTTGGAGAGAAATGATAAAGTTCCAAAAAAGTGATTTTTTGAGAAATGATGTGTTTTTAAATAATAAAAATTGTTTATAAAAATTCTATTTATATTTTAGTGTTTTAAATTAAAATAATCGAGTCTCATTATTTTAAACACACTTTTAATTTTAAAATTATATTTTCTAAGTGTTTACATTTCTTCAATAAATTCAAATATAGTGCATGTGTTATTTTTAGTATATGATGTCTGCAAAATGTATAATTCACTAGTGCAAATTTGACATTTTACTTCGCCTTATAGGCCTCGGTTATAGTGGAACCGAAGGCTATAAGGAGGCGGTGGCATTTTTGCAATTTCGTCCAACTATATTGCCTCGGGTCAACTAAAAACCGGTGCAGTAAGGAGTTTTAGGCCTCGGTTACAAAAGAACCAAAGCCTATAAGGCAACCCGGTAACCCTAATTTCAAAAATGCCACCAGCGTCAGTATTATTGGTCCCGTATTTTAATGGACCGAGGCAATAAAGGGCTTTAGGCGTCGGTTATGAATTGAACCGAGGCCATAAAGCATGTTATAATTCCCAATTTGCGAACATTTGCATTCTCTTCTCTCTTCAGGAATGTTTACTACTCTGCCACGACCAATTCTCTTCTCTCTGCACCAACCTCCAATTTCTGGTCTCCGACGAGCTTTATCCAACGATTGTGCCAACGACTAGGGGTTTTCATCGGAGCCGCCTTGCCTCAGCCCCTAGAACCTCCTCCATCACGACGGTTGTGCCGCCTCTGAACGGCTTGCTCCTTCGTCTCTTTCTCTCGCGCGTAACGCAGCACCTAAGCCCTAAGTTGCCATCTCCAACATCCCACCGTTCCCTGAATTCATCGAGAGAGTACGCCACGGCCTCGCCGATGTGGACCTCGCACACCGGAAAATCTTCGTCCACGGCCTCGGTTTCGCCTGCGCCGTCATCCAGAGGCGTATTCCTGTCATCGGCGGGGGGTCGGGTTACCTCGGGGGAAGTGGTGGTGCGAGGGGCGTGTGTGATGATGGGTTATCTGAAGGTTTTGGAAGGAATGAGAAAGTGCGTAAGAGAGAATGGGTGGTTGTACACGAGGGACGTAGGGGTTGTGCATGGGGATGGGTATTTAGAGATAAAAGATAGGTCGAAGGACGTGATAATAAGTAGGGGAGAGAATGTGAGCAGCGTGGAGGTGGAGGCCGTGATGTATGCGCACCCGCCAGTGAGAGAGGCGGCGGTGGTGGGGCGGCCGGACGAGTTCTGGGGGGAGACACCGTGCGCGTTTGTGGAGCTGAAGGAGCGGTTAGAGCGGTGGCTGACGGAAGAGGAGGTGGTGGAGTTTTGTAGAGAAAGGATGGCGCACTTCATGGTGCCGAAGACGGTGGTGTTCAAGGAGGTGCTGCCGAAGACGCCGAAGGGGAAGATTCTGAAGCACGTGCTGAGGACGGAGGCTCAGGGTATGGGGTCCTTGGCTATGCGGAGTCGCATGTAGAATACGATTTCTATTGTACCAAACAAGTATTCTGGGGTTTGGTTTGGCGTGTTTCACCTCTTTTAGGGTGAGTTAAGCTTCTTGAGTCGCCAGGATTCGGTCGGTTGAGCGGTACGAGGTGGGGAGAGACCGGTGGGTGGGGTTTGTTGACGGGGGAGGGAGGGAGTTCTGGGTGGTGGGATGGTACGGCGCGTCGCGAATCATATCCAGGGTTTCTCCGGTGGATGAGTACTACATGGATGCAGTGGTGATGGGATTTGAGGGTGGGGCGTGGCAGGAGGTTGAGGATGTATGGGGGGATGGGGAGAGAGTGAGGGTTAGGAAGATTGTGGTGGTGAATGATGAACCAGTGTACCAATGTTTATTTTTTGTTTCGAATGAATTTTGAGTTTGCATTCTATCATCAGATTGAATTCGAGAGGCATTTCTCGATTGGTTGTAACGTTCCAAGTATATGGCTTCGGTTCAACCATACCTGAGGTAGAAAAAGGGTGTTTTTGCTTCGGTTGACACCCGGGGCCAAAAGTTACTCCTTTTTGCCTCACCCTAATATGTCTAGGTTCTGGAACAGGGGCAGAATATTGAAAATAACCTAGGCCAAAAGCCCTTATTGCACTGGTGATTATTAATAAATAAAAATCTAAGTTCGGAGTATCATGAAAATTGTTGTACATGTCTATTATTAGTAGAGTTGTCAAAATCGGGCCGGATTGGGTTGAAAATATTTTATAAATTTCAATACGGATTAGTTTTTGACCCGACTCACTTAAAACCTGGCTCACCTAAGTTGAACCCGTGGTGAGCCGGGTTGGCTCACCAACCTGCAAATAAAGGGTCACACAAGTGTTTTTTGTTAAGTTGTGTTTTGCATTTGGGTCAAGTTAAGTTGTTTTTTTAGCCAACACATAGATAATTTGGTATTTTTTTTTTTAGTTTGTATTCGGATTGTATTGAAGTTACTTTTGATTTTAATTATAATTATAATTTAGTTTTGACTGAAAAAAAATTAAAAACAATTGTAGTTGGTTAATTAAGTGAGCTCGTGAGTCAAAATGGGTTGGGTCGAGTTCAAATTTTTTTGGCTCGCTAATAAATGAACCGAGTTGGGTTGACTCACTAAAGGATCAACCCGTGATGGATCAAACCCATTTTGATAGTTCTAATTATTAGTAGTGAAAAAAAAGAACATTTTTAAGTTATATCATCATCAGAGTATTATATATCTTCCATTAATTTAAACTAATAATCTGCCACTTACATTGGATTTTTTTCCCAGACAACACTATTCATTTTTTTTACATGAATAGCACATTGTGCTTTAATTTTACATGGATGGCACACTTTTTATCTTAGTTGGGAATTCGGTCCTTCGGTAGACGAATTCCAACTTGTGATGTTTAATTTGTTTTTTATTCCAAGTTAGAATTCGGTCCTTAGGGATCTGAATTCTGAACTTGTTTTTTTTTTAAATAAATTAGAATTAATTTTTTAAAATTTTTTTAATAAAATAGATATAAAGATTTATTTTTTATCTTTTATTTTTTGTAAAAATTTTACATTAAAGATTAAATATATATATTTTTAGAAATAGACATAGTATTTGTATTTTTAGTTATTAGGTATTATTTGAAAGAAAAAAATAATAAATAATATTTTTTTTTGAATTTGTTGATTTAAAAATAGGTTTTGTATTGTGTAGTAAGTTATTTTATGTTCAATTTGAAAATATAAAAGTCAATTTAATTTAATTTTTTTTACTTTGTTGATTAACTTTTTTCATAATAGTGATTTTGGAAAAAATAATTATGAATTATAATGGAGGTAACTGAACTAAAAACAATTAATGTATAATGTTTGAGATGGTGTTATATATATATATATATATGTTTATTAAATATTTAAAATTAAAAAATATTGTGGAAGTACGAATTTACTTTTTCTTTATATTTTTAATACTTTGATTTATTTATAAGATTTTTATTGATAAAATTTATATTTTTTTACACAAATAAATAATGTAAAATTTATTATTAGAATTTATAGTAGGTATTATGTTTAAATATAAAGTTAGAATTTATATTTTTCAAATATCCTAATAAATAAAGGACTAAAAATTTGGTTGAAATTAATTATTTTTCTTGTTTTATTGTAACTTGAAATTTTGTTTTAGTAATATTTGTGTATTTGAATTGAAATTTATAAAGTATATTTCAACAAAAATTATATTAATTTAATGAAAGACATTACAAGTACCATAATTGACATAAATAAATATAAAATCTATTTATAAGGCAAGTAGTTATCGGTCTTGCTATGGATTCAAATAAGGCTTACATGACTTGGTATCCCAATAAAGTACACATGTGTTGAAATATCCGTCAGCTTTTCAAGTGGTCAAATTATGTATCTTTATTCGCACACTATCCCGATAGCATTGACAAGTCTTGTCCAAATTGCAGGGTGAAAATAAATTTCTGAATTAAATATCAGCCTTGGCACATCCCAATAAAGTTGACAATTTTTGTCATAATTAGAGGGTGCAAGTGAGGCCATTTATTTCAAATATGCGTCAGTTTTTACAGTGGTCAAATTAAATTTCTCAATTGGCACGTTATCCTAATTGAAGTATTTGTCATCTTTTACAATAGTGATATAATAAATCAGCTTTGGAACCTCCAAATAAAGTTGACAAGTCTTTCCATAATTACAAGGTGCAAGTGAGGCCATTTCTTTCAAAGATGCGACAACTTTTACAGTGGTGAGAGTAAATTTCTGAATTGGCACGTTATCCTAATTGAAGTATCTATTACCTTTTAGAAGAGTAATATAATAAAGTTGAGAAATGTGACAATTTTGTACCTATTTAGTTTTTTTTTTGTATGTTTTAACATTGGTCTTTAAGATCATTGAACTTGTTGAGTTTATCTAAAGAAATTGTTGTTCGCTATTTAGCAATGAAGCATTTGGAATGATTAAGTTTTTCCATTACTGATCTTCGAAATTTTGTTAAACACGATAAACTCTTACAAACACATAAACACGACCTATTTCATATGTAATAAAATATTAAAGTACATCTTTGCCCTTTTAATCACCGTAGTGGTGTCTAGTTCCACACTGTGGTCGACGCCTGTTTCTGGTGGGGTTCCTCCTACGCACTTCAGGTCTAGGTTCTTCTACGTGTGAAGGTTGTGGTTTGTGTTCCTCCTCAGGTTGATGATCATCATGTGCAGCAGATGATGATGCTTCTGTGTAACATCCCGTCCGGATATTACGAATTTAATAAAATAAAAAGAAATAATACATCAGGATCATTTATTTCTTAAAAACAAATAATAACGTCGCAGTTAATAATACCTCATTTCCCAAAACGCGGGAAATTTAAGTCTTTATTTCATATATCGAAAATGAAAATTTAGACAAGTATTCGTCAATTATAAAACAAAAAGTCCAAGAACATAAATGTGTACAACTGATTCAAACTCATAAAAATAAAATCCCCAAGCTATCCCCTCTCCGTAGCTAAGCCTCACCAGCTCGACCTGCATCATCACCTGCTCACGTGTACCGCGTACACGATCATCGCCAAACACAAGCAGATAGGGTGAGCTAACAGTTAAAACATTCAAGAACATCTATATCAATATACACATACATGTTTAACCAGTACAAATAATATAACAACAACACCAATTCTTTCTATATACGGCATGGTCACTACCATATCAAGTATCCTTTATTTTCCCATAGAGTCTCATTCTATTTCCATCACATGGCCACCACCATGTACATCGATGCACCTAATGGAAGTCACGTTACCTTCCCTCCACATGACCACCACCATGTATATTAAGTACATCAGGGAACCTCGTTCCATTTCTTTCACATGGTTACAACCATGTTAACAGTCTTCTACTTCTCCTATTAGGTATCTCGAAGCGCCTTGCTGCCACACCTATCGACCACAACCGATAGAGCACGTGCAGAAACCATGCTACGGATCACACACCGTAACGCCAGGTGGAGTTCCCAAATACGAACATAGTCTGCAACGTCCTAGGACTACCAAACTCGTCAGTGACTCACTAAGGAGGGCAATCCATCTGGACCCATCCGTACTGGCCACAACCAGCACACTCCACCGGCACACTCGCCAACCCGAGCCATAACTCAAGGTTCCTCGTGTGTATCCGCTATCCTGAGCCACCACTCAAGGGAAATCATTCCGGGCCACAACCCATAGAATGCCACGTGCTTATCCCTATCCTGAGCCACAACTCAAAGATACGTTCCGGGCCACGACCCATGGAACTCCAGCAAGCTCCCCATCGAGATATCTTAGGAACATTGTAGATCCCCCATCATCACTCAAACTCCAATCAATCCAATATTGCAACCATTTGGCTTTTAAACCTATCATCCATCCACCTCTGGGCTTAAACATTCAACTCTCGCCTAAGCATTTTAGTTCATCTCGCTCAGGCTAGGTTACCTCGCCTGAGCGAGCACCATACATGAAACCAACCACGAACCCTCGCTTAGGCGAGTCACACTCGCCTGGGCGAGATCACGTTTCGCCCAAGACTCCCATCCCTCGCTTGAGCTGTGTGGTAAACCTCCATTAGAACGCTATTCGAATTCTCGCTGAGGCGAGAGGCTCTCGCCTGAGCGAGACACATCTTCGCCTAAACAACAAACCCCGCCTGGACGAGATGTGCAACTAACACACTCGAGGCACACATGGATTCTCGCTTGGGCGAGTCACCCTCGCCTAAGCGAGATGGTTTGTCGCTCAAGACCAAATCACCTCGCCTGAGCAAACTGCTCGAGCATAGAGAGGTTTATGAGTTCCTGCATGTCCCGCCTAGGCTAGCCTGACTCGCCTGAGTGAGAATTGCAGGTTTTGGCACTGATTCACGCACACACCCACTGTTCCAGAGACCCAAAATACAACTCACAACTTACCAATTCATTCAACACCAATTCATTAAACTTATGAGCATATTTGGGCTCGAAATTATGCCCCAACAACACAACTTTGCACAATTGTAATATATACAGTTCATAACCCCAAACTACTCATGCATTTAGGCCAACATTCAATATAACAGTATCCAAACCCAAACCCTTAATTCCCTCAGATGCAACACGACAATTCAGAACCCAAATTCATCACAGATCATGCAAAACGACACCATAAGCATAGAAATTCGGCTTAGCTCCTCTAACCTGAAAAATCCCTTGCTTAACTTCTGAAATTAGGGAATTTCCTTTGATCACCAAGGCTTGCCTTAATCACCACTTCAATTACCCTCAATACTTCTCTCCCAACTCTCTTTTCACTCCAAATTTTCGTCCTCCCTCTATAGATTTCAGAAACAGCCTTCCAAAAGCCTATTCCCCTATCAAAATTTTCCTTTTATAGGTCCTACTAACTGGTTAAGTAAAAAAAACGGGAATTAACTTTTATTTCTACTCAAGGCCCATCACTTGATGGTTTTTCAGCCCCTTTAGCTACCCTCCCCTTCTACTAAGGTCTCTCTCATCTATTCATATTCAGCCACACAACCTTTTAGCAAAAAGAAGTTAAATTTGAGTCCACCCAGGTTCGAACCCACACCATGCCAAAGTTAAATCAACTCTAAACCATCAGGCCAACCCATATTTCTTGCTAACACATACAATTCAAGCATTATCTCATACTAAGTGTGGCCCAACATATTATTAAAACATTAACAACAAAATACACATAATTGGCATACATAGGGTTCGAACCCAAGTCCTCTCACACAATCAAAGTACTCTCAACCACATGAGCTAGTACTTTTCCACGTCATACATAACATAAATTAATGTCACAAATGCACTAGCCTCCCGCATTTATTAATTAATTAATTATTTAATTAATTAAATTCCAAGGGTTTTACATTCTGAATATGGATTATGGACGTAGTAAACTGAGTCTTGTTGAGGCTGATCCAATCCTTCTAAGAAATTTGGACTTTGGGGATATGTACACAACCAGGGTTGTGCAAAAGGTGGTGTTTCATCATAAGTTGCAAACATACTTCGTATGCCTAGTTCTGAATTTGAAAAAATTGAATTCCTTGCTCCATCCATACCTGGTGGTGGAGGTGGAGTGTTGAAGTCATGCCTAGTTTGTCGTGGTGGAGGGACATTTGCCAATGTCGATGCACGATGCATTCTAGGATCATTTAACATTTACGGAATTCACAAATACAAAAATGAGTGTGAAATGTACCATGACATGTACTCCATTGTGTGTTGAAGTGGCCCAAGCATCGGTAATCCATTCAATGTTAGGTCACGCCGGTTATTCCAAACCTCTATCCATTGCGCATGTCTAGTAACCCAGTTCTCATCTTGTCTCCCCCTCATGTCTAATTTATGTAGATGATCAAGGTTGTTGGGTTTTTCAAGGATCTCTTGTGATAGCCGAAATTGTAACTTCACCCTGTCTAACTGGTGCCACTCCACAATGGCAAAACAAATTAAAGTTGTGCATGACGTCCATATTGCTTGGTCCCGATATGCTTCAACATCAATAATAGAGCTCAAACCCTCATAAGGAACCCAAATAAACTACAACAATAATTGAAAATGTTAGTCATTCATTTAGAACCATTTATCGATATAGAAATGGTAAATGTTACCTGATTTTGTTGCATGTGATCTATCCTTGCCTGATATCCAACTAAATCATTGTGGGGGACATTTTTGTAGTTCAGTACTCGACCGCCGCTCCATTGGCAAACTAGCGGGAAAGTTGGTGGAACTCTTGAAATAGGTGCGATAAAGGGCATCCGAAACCATGCCCATGATTGTAACAATGAAGCACATCCACCCATAGCCCTCGCATGTCCATCTGTTGCTCTGCACATCTCCCTATACAAGACAGCCAAACACGCTGAACCCCAACTATATCTCTTGGTTCTTTGAAGATTAGTCAAAGAGTTCAAGTACATTAAATGTACTTTATTGCCAGTCTTATCAGGCATTAAAACCCCTCCAATAAGTCCTAATATATAAGCTCTAACATGTGCATGAATGACCTCAATACTGGAATTGTCATCTATAGGCAACAAATTATCCCTTAACCATTTTAGTTTGATCATAGAACCGACAATCGATTCTCCCTTAACCGGTGTTATACCTAATAAGGTATCACACATCTCGTCCCAATCCAACATAGTTGGACCAATGATAGGGGGTCCATCGACAGGAAGCCCCAACTGAAGTGAGACATCTTGCAAGGTTATGGTGCATTCTCCAGTTGGAAAATGAAATGTGTGTGTTTCAGGCCTCCACCTTTCTACCAAGGCAGTCACTAAACCATGGTCAACCTTTAGATGTCGCAATTTAGCCACACCGCCAAACCCTACTTCTTGTATTATAGGCACAATACTTGCATGAGGTTCAGGCATGGAGTGACAGTAAGACGACACAATGCTCTCATCCGTGTCCTAAACAAAGAAGTAAAATATGTGATTACATAAAAAAATAAGGTGTGTTAATAAGAAATGAAGTTGACATACCCGAGAAGAAATGTATACAGTCCTATGCTCTTGTTGTCTCCATAGCAACATTTTTTTCACTCTTTGTAGGTTTCTGTTGATAGTAAGAATTGAGAACAACAATATTAAACATTTATAGACAATGCAAGACTTCATGAGGGAAAACTTATTCGTTGGATTACTCAAAGGAATGACATCCCTTAGATTGAGGTTGGTGCATTGTCATGTCAATGGTCATTAATGTGAATCTGACAATCTGTCATGTGCAAAGACCTTTTCAGACTTAATCTTACATGTTATTTGCACAGCATGATGGTGACTAAAGCTTGTATGAAGGTGACTACACGGTGCACAGACCTTTTCAGAATTTGGGTTCAAAGATAAAAAAATTCGTGAATACCAATAAATTTTATTTATGAGAAGATAAATTAACCAGACAATAGTTTCTCAGTTGTAAAAAAGGGTGGAGAATGAAGTAAAGTGAATGTCTTTGACAATTTTATTTGTGGTCTTAATGATAGGATAAATATTTCTGTCTGTTTAATTTTTTTGGAATAGAGGACCCAAAATTTGAACATGCAAAAGTTTTATTTGGATGACATTGAACATAAAGGTTGAAAATTATGTTGGGGGGTCATCTGTAAGTGGGGAGTCAACCATTAATATGTAGGGAGTGAAGTTGAAAATTATGTTCCAAGGTTGCAGCTTTTTAAAAAATTCAATAATCGAATTGCGATCACGCAACACAGTCAATTACTCAAATTTTGTCTTCCAAATTTCATGACCTAAACACTGAATATTGACCATCGTGGGTCTTTGTGACTATTTAAAGTTATCAAAATTTGCAAGTCATCCGTAAGTGGGGAGTGAACCATTAATATGTGGGGAGTGAAGTTCAAAATTATGTTCTGAGGTTGCAGATTTTTAAAAATAAATAAAAATGGTATTACAATCACACAATTAAGTCAGTTACATAAATTTTCCATCCTACAATTTCCATTCACTAACAGGGGTTCTTGTCTTACTTAAAAATTGTCAAAATCCTCAACTCATCCATACATGGGGAGTCAAGCATTAATATGTGGGGAATAGTGTTGTAGATTCTAGACTGCATCTTTTTAAAAATTTGAAATATCGTATTGTCATCACACAATGTAGGGATTGACACACATTTTCCTTCATACAATTTCCATAACCTAAAAACTGAATATCCACCATCAAACGTGTTTCTGGTGCTTCAAAATTGTCAAAATCTTCAACTTATTCGTAAGTGGGGAGTAAAGAATTAATATGTGGGAAGTACCATTGTAAATTCTGGACTACACGTGCATATTTAAAAAAAATTTAAATATGGTATTGTGATCACACATTTCAGTCTCTTAAACAAATTTTCCATCATATAATTTTCGTTATCTGTCGTGGGTGCTTGTCTTACTTAACAATTGTCTAAATCCTCAAGTCATCCGTAAGTGGGGAGTCAAGAATTAATATGTGGGGAGCAGTGTTCCAAATTATGAATTGCACTTGCAAGTGGTTAAAAAAATTAAAATATCATTTTGTGATCACACAATGTAGTCACTGACACACATTTTCCTTCATAAAATTTTTCTAACCTAAACACTGAATATCCACCATCAAATGTGCATATTTTAAAAAAATAAAATAGGATGAACTTTTGGTGGTGACATTTAATTTTTTCTTTTTTTAAACTACTGCAACTGATGACCAAAATATCCAACATAACTCCCATTTCGACCATCACAACTCCCCACATAAGTCATAATTAACTTAGGAGGCTTTTTTCATGTACACCATGCAAAGAAGACGCTATTAAACCAATGACATATGTTTCAGATACGACAACAAATATTAATCCATACATAATGTCATCGAAAAATAGGTACTTAGTACTTAAAATAAGTTCAAGTAAACACAAATACTTTGTTACATTGCACACACTAAAGTCGTTAATGGAAATTAAGTACTAATCATAAATATTACTAAACACACTATTCAGACTTCCCTAAACACATAAAGAACTAAGCTTTGGTCATCGATATTATTGCCTGCAACTGAGTTTATTGCATCCATGTTGTCACTTTCAGGAGGATGTAAGGTCACTGAAAGCTTCATTGGGAGATCATGTGGGAGTGGAAGGAAGAAGGCAACCATGTCGCGAACATCATCATCCGTGAGGAGCTTAATTTTTTCATACTGGTCCCCTTCTCCTAACACGGGCTTGTGAAACCATACATCTTTGACTCTTCTTCCCTGACTACAGCAACGATAGCTTGCAATTTCTTCTTTCAACATCTGTAAATTCATAGTAGTAGACACATAAAAAGCACAATTAATGCGACCTTCATAGTTAACAACAAGAAGAAAACTATTGTGAATGTTATTCTCGTGATGGATCACCATCCTTGTTTTGGTAATAAGCAACTATAGTTATGAGCTGAACGACCTAATAATTTATAAGCGGATTGGTTACTTGATAGTCAAAAAAAAAAAATCTTAACCCCTGCATTAAAGTGGGTTCACATGACAAAGTAAAGTGGGATAAAGCCTGATTGACATTCATCGTGCAGTGTGTATATTAACTATGCATGTGATGTTGGTATCACGTGATGACATTGACTAAAGCCTACCACTCATCAGGTCCAGTGCTTTTAATTTTAACCTGACATATCACATGCCAAATAATTAAAGCTGCAACACATAGGGAAAATCACTACATCACAAACCACTATGAAAAAAATCCAAGGTTGTTCTGCAAAGTGGATCTAAATCTTGTGCGTTCGATTAGTCTACTTTGAATCTAAACCATTAGCATAAACAAACAAAAATTGTCATTGTTGTAACCCACACTGAGCCATTCAGGCTATAAATAATGCCCTTCATCAATTCATTCATCAATCTAATCAAGTCAGTGCAAACTCCTACCCCCTAATGACATCTACAACATTCACTGCGTTGGTGTACTTCAATGGCAGCATCTATGTTGAAGATAACTATTCCGATAAATTCATTAGCTCCAACACGGCATGGGTGACCATAACAAATACCATGACGTTGTCCCAACTTAAGCAGGCAATCCTCAAGGAATTCAATTGTGCAACATTGGACGACTATGAAGTAGACTTACGTTACAGGTTACCGATCTTCATATCGGGCGACATTACACACTACCGATCTTGTACGATGTGTGGAGATGACGATGTTGAGTCCATTTTTTACATGGGAATGACAAAAGCATGTCATCTTCCAGTTGAGATAATGGCATTTATTACAGCAAGGCAAAACAACGCAATCCCTGACGAAGTTTATTTTGATTTTTCTAATAACTTCAACATGTCCCTCAATTTAGATTGAGGTTTATATTTTCTTATTTGAAGTATTTATTTTTATTTATGATGTTCTTCTTCATCAAATGTTTATGCAGCTTTTAATTTCAATGAATTTGAACTTACAAAATGGCGGTAATGAAATGCTAATCTCTTATAAAATGTAGTCAAGTCACATGCTAACATTAGAGGTCGTGCCAGTCACATAGGTTCATAATAATTTGTGCCCCTCACATGGGTACATAAGAAGTCGTGTCAATCACATGAGTACATAAAAGCTCGTGCCACTTACATGATAACATTAACTATCGTGCAAGTCACATGTTCACATAATAGAAAGTGACATGATAACTTTAATTTTGGTATAAAAGAATACCCTCACTTTTTAAACTCATAATCTTAATCTTGCAATTTCTCTTCGCTCTGAAAAATCATCAAAAGTCAGATTCAACCACAACCTCAGATGGAAGGGTCAATGTTTGTCTGTGTATACGACGATGGAGAAATCGCCAGTGACGCTCAAACTGGTGTCTACTTTGCATCTGCAAAGACAATCATGATCCGCATCCACAGAGGTTTCGGCTTGTCCAAACTTATTCGCATAATAATGGAGAAGGCAAATAGAGATCCAAGGGATGGAGTTCCACTTATTCACTTCAAATTTCCAACTAAAGTTTGTGGCCAACATGTGACATACACAACCACTCAGATCCAAGATGACGACGACTTAGATGGCGCTTTCGACATGATACAGGCCACCCCAACTGTTACATCTATTGAACTCTGCACCACCTACAACTCAGGTACGAGACCTTCTGAAAATATTTCTTTAACACATTTTGATGCACATCATCCACATCCAAACACCGAACCGCAACAAGAACTATTTGACCTTAACACTACCTACCTAGGGGATTGGGGAAATGATATAAAGTCATATACCGAACTACTAACCGGTCCGTCTACCTCAAATATTTTTCAAACTCCCGCACATCACAACACCCAAAGGTCCTCTCCTCCAGCTATCATAGAAGTTGAAAACCTAGGTCTACCTACAGCATCCTTAGACGCGTTTAGCGAAGATGAGGACAATATACTTTTTGATCAACATGATGACCATGACCAAACCCTAGATGTCCACCCCATACAACAACAACACCATGTCCCCTATAACCCACCACAACACTTCCAATTATATGAAGAATACAACCAGACCCCACACCAGGAATTCCCAAACGCTTATGAACACCACACAATGTTGCATGATAACTTTGAGCACGATGTTGGTACACTGACCCAAGGAATGAGGTTTCAAACAAAGGAACAACTTCTAGATGCTTTAAATAGGTACCACATAACAAACCATTGCACCTACAAAACCACACACTCAAACACAACAAGGTTGAGGGTGCAATGTGTGCAACACGTGTGTCCTTGGAAATGTCAGGCAATATTACGTACAAGGGACCAAGTGTGGGAAATTAGAAAGGTTGAAGGTGTGCACACATGTGCAACACAACTCATAACGCAAGACCATAGGCACCTGGGCTCAAGAATAATATCTCAACATGTAAGGCAAATGGTGGAGTCAGAACCATCCACACCAATTGCAACAATAATTTCTTCCATCCAGACCTCTATGGGATATAACACAACCTACAAAAAGACATGGTTGGTGAAACAGCAAGCAATTGAAGATGTGTACGGAAACTGGGAACAATCTTACAACTGATTGTCGTGCCTACTACAAGCCATGCAAACTTATTTGCTTGGGTTTGTATTCAAGTTGAAAACCAGTCCAATTATAAATGGGGAGGAGGTCCTAGAAAACCAATAACACTTTCGAAGAGTGTTTCTGGACATTCAAACCATGCATTGATGGCTTCCCATTTTGCAAACCAATAGTGCAAATGGATGGAACCTTCCTTTACGAAAGGTATAGGGGCACCCTTCTAGTAGCTGTTGCACAAGATGGGAGAAATAACATTTTTCCCATTGCATTTGCTATAGTAGAGGGTGAAACCGTCGAAGCTTAGTTTTTTTTGCTTAAAAACCTAAGGACACACGTTACGCCTCAACAAAAATTGTGCTTAATGTCAGACCGCCACAATTCAATCAGTGCAGCATTCAACAGGCCCAGTAGTGGCTGGACTGAAGGGAACTGCGTGTAGGTGTTTTGTATTCGACACATTGCACAAAATTTTACAGAAAGATTCAAGAATACAACTCTAAAAAGGGACCTTGTCAACATGGGTAAGTTATTACATGTAAATTTGTCTTTTTCATTTTTCTGGCTGTTAATTTTTCACACCCATTATTAGAAAATAAATTCTTCTTATAATTATATTTGTAGCGTACGCATTGACGGAGCCACCCTGTAACTACTACTACAATATCATTAGAGAAGACAACCCAGAAGCAGCAGCTTAGGTAGACCATATTCCAAGGGAGCAGTGGTGTCTTGCATATGATCAAGGAAGAAGGTGGGGTCACATAACAACGAATCTAGCTGAAGCAATAAATTATGTCCTGAAGAAGACAAGGAATTTGCTAATTTCATCCATAGTATTGGCCATGTACACTAGGTGCAACACATACTTCACAAAAAGAGGTAGGCAAATAACTGCAATGGTCAGTGCTGGTCATGTGTACTCTGAATACGCAACCAACTTCCTATAAGATGCAGACTCCAAGTCAAACAGGCACCATGTCGTTGAATTTGATAGAAATACCACAAGATTCAGAGTGGAAGAAATGGTCAATCCCAGAGAAGTACGTCCTGCAAGAAAATTTATAGTCAGATTAGATGAAAGTTGGTGCGATTGTGGAAAGTTTCAAAAAATACATCTACCATGTTCACATGTTATTACAGCTTGCAAGCATGCACATCACGACTTTAGCATGTACATAAGTCCCCATTATAGGCTGGATGTCATCATGGAAGTATATGACAATTTATTTGGCGAGTTAAGACATGAAGAATATTGGCCACCATACCAAGGACCACAGGTTTGGCCTCATCCTACCACAAAAAGGAGCAAGAGGGGTCGTCCTAAATCAAGTAGAATTATGATTGAGATGGACATTAAGGAAGGAAGACAATCAAAAGAGTGTTCCTATTGTAGAACTGAAGGACACACAAGAAATCATTGTCCTAATAACCCTGCACTTAGATGATTCACATCAAACCACTTAGTTTATGTTGTACTTTTAATTGTGTTCAATAAATTTGTACTTGATTCAATTCAATTGTACATCTTTTCTTATTATCTTTTATTGTTACTTATTTTACATAAACCAATAACAAATAACAAAATTATTTAAAATACAATAATGAAATGCTTTTAAATTATTTTAGTTATTTCCATCATTTTTAAAATATTTGTAACAAATTTTCAAAGTTTATAATATACAATTTTTTAAAATTATCAAAAATTATAAGATAACTGTAATTTTGATATTTATAAACATCTATTAAAAATAATTAATATTACACAAATTATAAAAAAAAAATTAAATAAAATTGACTTTTATATTTTTAAATTGCACATAAAATAACTTACTACACAATACAAAATCTATTTTTAAATCAACAAATTTAAAAAGAAAAAAATATTATTTATTATTATTTTTCTTTCAAATAATACCTAAAATAAATAAAAATACAATACTATATCTATTTCTACAAAAATATATATTTAACCTTTAATGTAAAATTTTTACAAAAAATAAAAAATATATCTTATATCTATTTTATTAAAAAAATTTTAAAAAAATTAATTCTAATTTATTTAAAAAAAACCAAGTTCAAAATTCAGATCCCTGGGACCGAATTCTGACTTGGAATAAAAAAGAAAATTAAATATCACAAATTGAAATTCCGCTCTCAGAGGACCGAATTCCCAACTAAGATAAAAAAGTGTGTCATCCATGTAAAATTAAAGTACAATGTGTTATTCATTGATGTTAGAAAATAATAAAAAAATATTAGTGTATGAGCATGTTTTGACAAACATTTTTTATCAGTATTTCTAGAGAGAAAAATAAGAAAAAAAAATAGTAAATGCAACAAGTTAAAATTAATTTCTAAATAAATAAAAAATTAAAAAAAAATTATGAAAGATTTCTATATAAAGAGAAACTCATTTAAATTTTTTCCCCCAAAAAATACTTAAGAATTTATCTTTCCATTGTACTCTAAAACTAGAATTTGTAAGAAGTGGTAAACAAAAAAGGGAATCATGTTAAAGCAAACAAGAGAATGAGAAAGAGAGAAGACATTGATTAATTGAATTGCTTGTACAACAATTTATGTGATGGGCATGATGAATACTCAAAGAATTTTGTGGTTTCTTTTGAAGTTCTTGTTCACAGTCAAAGGTTGAAAGCTGATAATTGAAACTAAGAAAACTTTGAGGGTGGTGGGTGTCACTCACCATTATTATCGATCAACATTTTTTCCCGCTTTTATAATGAGCAAATGCCATAATTGAGTTTCGTGAGTGTTATACAGATAATATGTGTAACATAACGTGTAAGCAATATTGAATGGAAACACAAGTACATGATGATCACACTTTGGTGTTTCACATGTTTGGATCTTTTGTTTCTGTCTCAAAATTCCCTTCTCTTTAACTTCATTCATAAGAAGAACCCAATCACACAACCTTATATCTACTTATTGTTTCTAAAGATGGATTTTAATCACTGAATTTGAGAAGAAAAAAAGAAGTGAAAGTAAAGTTTTTTACCTATAAAATATTTAAAATAAAATAAAATTAATGAAATTAAATATTTCATACTAAAAATGAAAATATAGATTTATAATACTTATTATATCATTTTATGGGTTCTAATAATAATAATAATATCTTTTTACAATTTTTACTCCATATACAAAAGTTTTAATCAAATTATACTCTCATTAATATTTTATGGGTTATTATGAGTTAAATATGTTTTTGGTCCCTTAACTTTCAGTGAATTTTGGAATTAGTCAATTTCAAAACTTTTGACCAATTTAGTCATTCATCTTTCAAAATACATGTATTTAGTCATTTTTATCAAATTTGTTAAGTTTATTTGATATTTCAAGTGCGTTTCATAATAGTATTTGACTTAATATTAAAGCAAAAATGTGTCAAACAGTATAAACAACTCAAATATAATCTTGAAATGCGTACGAAACATCAAATAAACCTAACAAAATTTGGTTAAAAGGACTAAATCTATGTATTTCGAAAGATGAAGAACTAAATTGGTCCAAAGTTTCGAAATTGACTAATTCCAAAATTCACTGAAAGTTAAGGGACCAAAAACATATTTAACCCATAATAACCCATAAAATATTAATGAGAGTATAATTTGATTAAAACTTTTGTATATGGAGTAAAAATTGTAAAAAGATATTATTATTATTATTAGAACCCATAAAATGATATAATAAGTATTATAAATCTATATTTTCGTTTTTAGTATGAAAATTTAATTTCATTAATTTTATTTTATTTTAAATATTTTGTTGTTGGGCTCTTTAATTCCTTTATATACATATATAAAAAAATATTACAGACAAAGACAATGCACTTAATATGGTAAGATATAATGAATAGGGTTGAAAATATTCACGTGACCCTTTCGCACGTGATTGATCCCAAGGAAAACAAGAATATGCGATGAGTAGAAGATCTGACAAGAGAGACAATCTTAGATTTCTCCAACAGAGAGTGTATAGTTGAAGAAAAAGGAAACATACAAAATAAAAAGTAGTGTTTTCCATTAAAATGAATTAGAATTTAAATTTTACTCAAAATGTTCAATAAAATAAATATAATTTATGATTTTTTATTTGAACTACTACTCATAAAAGTAATTTAAAAATTCTACACCATAAATAAAAAGTAGTGTTTTTTTATTGTTTGGATAATGAATTTTTCCAATCTTTATTCAACCCAACATGTGAACAGCCCTTAAAAAAATATTGAAATTGAATTATGTTGTCTTAAAAAAAAAAACTAACTCGACGATTAAGAAAACAAAAATGTAGGTATATAATGTAATATTTTTACATAATTAAGAAATTTTCTATTAATATATATGCAAGTGGGATAATATGTTATGATCTCCATTTCTTAGGACGGTATTACAACAAATAGAGAAAAGGAAAAAACATTACAGTATTAAGAATTTAAAATTAGTTGAAAGTCATACATAAGATAAAATAATATATATAAGTGGAATAATTTATAAACCTGTTTTCTTAAAGTTCAGTCATTTTAAACATTTTATATAGAGATTTGCTTAGATTTTACTGTTAAATGAAGATACTTGATATTAAAATCATGTCACCACTATATAAATATGTCATCTAAAATTAACCTTCACCGTCACAATGCAAATATGTAATCTAAGGAAAGTCACGAAATCTATTAAAGTAGATATTTTCTATTTATTAAACCAAATTTGTAGGGTTATAAATCTAAGAGGGCCCCATAAGGTAAGAAAAAAAAGAGTTTCTATAACCTAAAGTCTCAGCTTTTTCAGCAGTGCAAAGTGAATGAAGACAAAATCATTCACTTCATTGTCCATTTGCATGACCTATTTGTCAAACCCCACCTCTTTGACCAAACTCATTTTTCTTCTTTTATTTAACTTCATATACCCCACACAAAAACACTATATTATGTTTGATAAATTCACATGATGATCATGTCAATTCGAAGCATAATATGCTTCTATGCTAAATAAGACTCTACTTTAACATAGATTGAATTTATTTGGAATAAAAGAGGTGTATAAGAAAATGAGATAGGAAAAAGGCATTTAGTTTAAAAAAGAATACTCCAATTCAAATTATGTTACTTGTATTATTTCTTACTTTCTCATTTTACACATCTTATTCTAGAAGAGTTAAATATCAGTGATAATAAAGGTCTTGGTTTTGTGGTTGAACCTTATACTCTCTTAGGATCGATTTCCAAAGTGTAACCAACGACAGCTCTTGTAAAACTATAAGAGCTGACATTAACATTAGTATTAATTGATGTCATCCATGCCCACACACAGTTACTCTATAACCTAATTCCTAAAGCCCTTAGCAGTTGACCAACCTTCTCCTTTCAATATAATTTCTTTGAAATTTGCTCCTTTTGGTCGTCTATGCACCAACCCAATTACCTTTCTTTTCTTGAAGTGTGAATTTCAATCTTATTAAGTCGGAAAGTTAAATACCTTGTAAGAAAGAAAATTTATAAATTTATTATTTTAAAATTTTGAGTTAAAAGTAGTGTTAATTTTTATCTAAAATGATTTTGTATTTCACTAATTCTGTATCTCTCTGGTAATTTCTTCCCTTGCAAGATCCAACAAATGATATAAAAATTTATTGTTCATCTCGGTGATAATTCAAATAAATATAATTTACACTTACACATCAAAATTCAAGTAGAGTATTTGTTTCCATATCCTTGTGAGTTTTTTAATCTCAACAAAAGTTTAATCGAAATACCATCTACAATATACCAAAATAAATTCAAGAGTTATATATGTGAAAACATGTATAGCCAAAGATAAAAGGCTAAGAAAAACATGAACCAGAAAAGTAGAAATATAGTTTACACAGCTGTTATAATCACATCATTAGTCCTTTTTTCCCAAGCATTGTACATCATTTTCTTATACTCACCTTACACTTTTGAAAAAGAGTGTCTTCTTTTCTCTGTCTTTACGTTAAGTAATTTGACATTAACAAGAAGTGTAAAGAGAACGCAAACAAAAGTGGGGGTGAAAATGTTAATTTCACTCTGAATAGAATTATGATTTTCGATGTTTTGAAAGAAAATACTGCATAATTTATACGATCATCTGAAATTAGACATACCAAAAGTTCACTCTTTTATTCTCAAGAACTAAATATATGTATTTATGCATCATGAATGAACTTGTAGCAGTGAGGAAAATCCCTCTTCTCTCTCTCTCTCTCTCTATGGTTCATAGTTGTTTCCCAAGTAAAAAAGGGCTCTGAAATCTGCATCCAAAGAAAGTGTGCCTCAAAGCACCAACCCCTATGCAAATTGACTCACACCTCTCATTGACCATCCTCATTTTCAGAGCTCAGACTTCAAGGTTACGCCACATCCAATTAAAAAACAGACAATCCTCACACAAGTTTCATTGAATGAAAAGGGTGCCAAAAGGGGTGAAAAAGGAAGCTGCATCAGATCTTTGTGTTTACCTTTGTCTATTAGGCTTTGTTTGGTTTGCCCTTTTTAATCAGATCCACAAAGGAAGCTCGTTTGGCTTTTGCTGTCTATGGACTTTTAAGAATGTCACAGTTTATCCATGCATGATCTGTGCAGTGAGACCATGAGGCTGGTGGGTTTGGCTTGTTTCTTTCTACTGATGCTGCTTCTGCTGCTGTTACAGAGCTTTTCTTCTGCCACTGAGGAGTCAGGAAAATTTCAACACTTTAAAACTGGGTACATGTCCAAGTTCAATTCCGTTCAAGATAAACAAGGTTTTAGGCAGAATTCAGGTGAGGGTGGTAGTGAGGCAATTCTAGGTGATGAGAAAAGAAAAATCTACACAGGTCCTAATCCTTTGCATAACAGATAAGTGGAACATTCATTCAGATCTTTTGGCCTTTTCTTCTTTAGTGTTTTAAGCTCTTACATTGATAAGAAACGAGAAAGTTGATCAACATACAAAGTAAAATTTCTACGGATCGAGCTCTTGAAGGTTTTGGGTTGGAATTAGTTAGTTCCTTGTGTAAATTGAGTTTAGTCTAGTTGGTGCTATGTCTCCCCCCAATAAATTATCTCCTGAATAGACCTATCACTTATGTAGAGTATTTTCTTCACTTTTTCACATGTTCTTGTTAGAATAAGCTGTTAGTTTTGATAGATTAGTTTCTTCTGGTCCTGTAGCTTTTAGTTACATGTAACAACTCCATACTAAAGAAAACAATTTTGACTCCAGAGCAATTGTTTTACACTATTTTTTTCCAAATCCATTAAATAAGAACAGATATATATGACTGTGTGCTGTCGCAGTGACTGTTTGAAATCTTCTGTCAAGGTTTTTTATTAGTTTCTTCAAAAGTGCATTCATATGGGAATTGGATTTGTGCAAAGTTTTACATGCCAAGGCTATTTATTTATCAGACAATTAATCTTGTAATCAGAGGGAAGCTTTACACTTGGTACTGATGTGATTTCAAATTTTGATAACAGTTCAGAAATTAGATTCAGAATGGGTTTACCCTTTATCACTACCACCTCGTAGCACATGAATTTTGATGCTGGAATCATACTCATACTTTGGTGAAATATGAGAATAAGACCTCAACGCTGATTCTGGTTAGTTGTCCGTACAACAGTGTTTGTTGTGTAAATTGAATGAAATATTTAATATATAATTAAAAAAGATAATAAAAATGATAAATTTATGTGTTATATGATGTTATAAGGAAAAAGATAAAAAGATAAATTAAGTATATAATAGATGTTGAATGAAAAATCGGCTTTGAGTGAAAATTTGACGTAGGTACCAATAGATTTTAAAAGATAATTTTTTTTTTTAAAGTTGAATACTTATTAATATCTCAGCAAATTAAAATTTTTACTTCTAAAGTTTCTTCAGATTTTTTTTTATATATTTATATTTAAGATCAAAGAAGGATGCTGATTTAATTTTTGCAATTATTTTAAATCTTTTAAATTAACAGGTTAAATATCACGAGTAAATTAATATATTTACCACTTACTGATTATAAACAAATTATTCGAAATGTTTGAGATACCGATTTTAATATACATAGAGTACAAAAAAATTGATTTAACTTGTTTTATTAATGACAGAAAAAAAAAAGGCTCGTTTGCTTTATCTGTGGAATTAAAGTTCCCTTTGTATACATATTTTACTACACTGAAAAAACAATTAATTTAACGATTCTGTGTAAAAGTTGATAAATACATCAAACACTTTATATTATTAGTTAGAATATGGTTCCCCCTTAGATTAGTGATATGAAATTAAATACAAATATTGCATGACCTATTTTTTTATTTTGTTTTTATCCAACTTTAAAATATTTAGACATAGTGTAAGACCCTATTATTTTATAACCCTTAATAAAAAAGGCTGCCCCAAAATCTGATGGGCCAAAGAGCTGGCCCAAGGGATAAAGCTGGTTCGTAGTTGCCCTAACGCTTCCACCCTTTCATTCTCACAGATCCAGCCGTCAACCCTTTCTCCCTCTCACGAAGAGCTCTGCTAGGGTTAGGTTTCTGCCATCTTCAAGCTAGCTCGAAGTTGTTCTCTACTCCATGTAAGTATTGTGCTAGCCATTCTCGTCTCCATTGTTCCTTTTCGTTTCTTTCCGTTAGGGCTTCCAGGTAACCCGTCTCGTGCTTCTGTTTCAGTACCCTTTCAGCTCCTCTATTCGTCCTTGAGCTGCTGTGTTCGCACGCTTGGCTGCCGAAGTCTCTTATTTCCCTTCCAGGTAAGGGAAGCTAGAACCATTTGGTGAGGTGTATTTTAGCTTGTATTGTCGTGGTCGATGAATTCCTTGAGATTGTGCATTGCTATGAATGTCTGGATTGTTTGGAACCTCTGTTGGGTGTGTTGCGCAGGTGCAAACAGTGGCGAACACTGATAGACTCGCCCAGGCGAGTTATGCAGAGGCTCGCCCAAAGCTTTCTGCTCGAGTGGTCGCCCAGGCGACCAGAGTGTGTTTTGAGCGAGCACACAACTCGCCCAGGCGAGAGGGGTCTCGCCTAAGCGAGACCCCGCGTTGCTTTCTTGTTCCTTTTTGAGCCCTCGCCTAGGCGAAGGGGGAATCGCCTGAGCGAGACTGTCTCGCTTGAGCGAGATCCCTCAGCCTGAGCGAGGTGTTGGGCGAGACCGTGCTGTGTTTGGATGTCTGTTAGTTCCTGAATGATCTGTTTTGGTTGAGTATGATTGTATGATGAGTGATATGTATATAATGGAGCATGAAGTATTTTTGGCATGATTCATGAATTGTAGATGATGGGTTGGTATGAGAATTGACATGTGAATTAAATGAGACGGATAATATTAAAGTGGCATGATAACATGATGAGTGGGATCTTATTTACATGGATAAACT
>Ga0214542_1004285_pt1 | contig 28439 bp, 12 predicted proteins | sample CNSS1metaG_FD_160096 | JGI IMG/M metagenome (GOLD analysis project Ga0214542, IMG submission 160096) | Root nodule microbial communities from cowpea collected in UCLA plant growth center, Los Angeles, California, USA - CNSS1 | ecosystem: Host-associated > Plants > Roots > Nodule | place: USA...
TTAGTTGGGTTAGACTAAAGGTTGAGATGAACTATGCTAAATTCAGACTTGGATGGGCCTTGCTCGACGACCTATACGGATCGAACAGGCCCGACAACCATAAGAGGTTGGGCGGGCCTAAAGATATGAACGAGATAGGCGGGCCCGAAAAACCGAACGAGTCGATCAGGCCTAATGACCTGATGAGTCATGCGGACCTGAAAACCCGAACGGACCAGGCAGAACCAATGACGAAAATAGGTCAGGCAGCCCAAAGACCTGAACGAGTCAGGCAGGCCCAAAAACCTGAACAGGCCTGACAACTCGAACGGGCCCGAAGACCCGTACGGGCCCGACGACCCGGATGGGTCTGACGACCTACACGGGCCTTACGGCCCAGATGGGCACGACGACACGAACGGGCCGGACGACCCGAATTGGCTGGACGATCCGGACGGACATGACAACTTGGACGACCCTGATGGGCCTGACGACCCGGATGAGCCTGACGACCTACACGGGCCTTACGACCCGGATGGCACGATGACACGAACGAGCCCTACGACCCGGACGGGCCCTACGACCTAGACGGGCTCGACGTCTCGGACGGGCCCTACGACCCGGATGGGCCCGACGACTCAGACGGGCCTGATGACCTTGACGTACCTGACGACCCAAACGGGCCCCACGATTCGAACGTGCCCGACTACCCGATTGGGCCCGACTATTTGGACCTGTCCGTCCGGGTCGTCTGGGTCGTTGGGCCCATTCGGGTCGTCCGGCCCGTTCGCGTCGTCGAGCCTGTTTGTGTTTTCGGGCCCGTTCGGGTTGTCTGACCCGTTCGGGTTGTCGAGCCCGTTCGGGTCATCGGGCCCGTCTGGGTCGTTCGGGTCGTCGGGCCCGTCTGGATCGTTCGGGTTGTCGGGTTCGTCCGGATCGTCGATCTCATCCGAGTCATTCGGGCCTTAATGACACAAGTTTTAAGAAATTCAATTTAAATTTCTTTTATTAAAAATGGATTCTGGATTTTAAACTTGATCCAAATATTTGGATTGGATTTAAATCTTGATCCAAATATTTGGATCTGGATTCTAAAAAAATCCAAACTACTTTTGCTAAAAAAATGGATTTGGGTCAAAAATCTAATCTAATTATTTGGATATAAAATGGATGTGGATTGGCTCATTAAATATCCAATCCATGCCCACCCCTAATTTATATTATTGTCTTATTTCTGAATTCTGCAATGACTAAATGGATCCAAGCAGTTCGAACTACTACGAAGAAGTAGAATGAGAATTGATGAAGAAAAATCGATGGACATTAATACACAGCAATACATGACAAAACTTACTGATAGACAAAGAAATCGAGTGGCATTCCATTTATTCACCACGTTAAACAACCTTAATTCTTAACGAACTCAGAACTACTTTCTTTATGAACAGAATTTAAGGTTACAATTACAGTTCTCACCATATACTCAGCCAAACCATTTTTTTCTCCGTTAAAGTAGCTGTACAATTTACGTTAAAAAAGAGAAGCTGCTCAATCACATTACTTAAGTCCACACAGTGCTTAATGAACAGCTAATGTGGTCACTATCAATCCTTTTGGCTCTTATTTCAGGTAATACAGGATTACGTCTTTTGTGCCCATTACATCTCCCTAAAAATTTTGAACCTTGAAGAAAACTTCACCTGAGGATTTGTCAGTCAACAACTCACAACCTCGAACGCCGCATGCATTTTATAGGATTAAATGGAACATGCTTCCTTGTACCTGGTGACAAAGCATTCTTCGAATTTGACCTGATATCCCAATCCTCAACATTCTTAGGCACACAAACATCAAACAATATTTGGCTAAGAAACCCATGTGCATTGATGCTCGGAGGGTTTGGAAGATGAATATACCCTCCCTTGCGTTCATCTGCTATGGTGCCAATATCTTTGCCCACGTAATACTCCGTTGAGCTATCACTTGGAGCAAGAGCAAAGCCCTGGAAACTAGTTGAGGTCATTGCTGCTTTCCGCGACTCTGAAAACGGATCTGTGATCTCATCTCTTGCTCCTTCTATACCCAGTTTCTCATCTTCAACTTGCCTACTGCTTTTGCAACAATAAGTTGCAACTGCCTTGCCAAGGATCTCAGTGATAGCAGCCTTGTAATCAGTTGGATGATGCCGGAAGTGACCTGTGACAAATTCAATTCAAGTTCAATACTTTCACCCCTACTCTACAAACCCACTTTAAATATTAACCAGCAACTGGAACTGCACTAAAAATGAGTAGGTTACAATCATCATTTCAATTTTACACATACAATGAATAATTATCAATCCTTTCCTTCTTTACACACATTTAAAGAATTGCATCTGTCAGCTTTAAAATGGGAAACAAATTCATAATTTTAGTTTGCAGACTCAAGTAATAGGAACGTCGGGTGATTAGGAATTAGACCATTATAATTCTGGATTACAAAGTGATTAGGAAGTTTGTTTTACACTAATTTTGAATTAGACAGTTATACGTTATGGTGTGAGTGAATAGTGAAACAGCTATTGAACAGCAATTGATAAACCAATAAAGTATAATGCTGAACACAAATCACATGCCATACAAATAATACTCCTTGTGCCTAATTACTAAACCACACTCTTATCAGTTGCACCACTTCATTTCACACTCCTGCCAATTGTTGCTAATCTACATTATCAGTCTCTAACTAACCAGTATCAGATCATCAACTCAATAGTAAAAACAGTTATTAGTTCCCATTTATATGAAAGGTAGGAGTAAAATGATAAAACACAAATTGATAAACCAATAAAATATAATGTAGAACACAAATCAGATTACAGCAACAAACTTTCTATCCTAGAGACAGAATCTCCAATAGAGAGTATCCCAAAAATGCATATTACAACACCTGCTAATTTACATGCCCGCTACCAAAAATAAGGTTACTACCATCAGGCATTATTTATGAATAATTGTTATTCAAGGCAATTTTCAATTCTTATACAGTACATCTAAAGTAGGATGACTTCTTTTCTATCACATATTAGAATACAAATTACTGCTCCTAACTTCAACACTTAACTTCCAAGATGATGTTACATGCGGTTCACATCAGACGGCATAGAGTAATATATAGTTCATGACAGCCTACGGGACAATTAAGGCATCAGATTTTTAATTCTAGTGGTTTGAATGAGGAAACTTTTGTAAAGGAGAAACCCTCGGTTTGTTGATGTCTACTCACGTTTGGCCAAAAACTGAATTATTTCTATTCCATAATTTAGTGTTTATTTCTTGAGTCACAATATATGTTTGTCAAGAATAATTTATCAACTCATTCATGTATCAGTATGCCAAATATTAGTCAAAATACTGACCTACGTGAGGAGAGGCACTCCATTTTAACATTTTTACATCCCCACCAAGGTCCTTTAGTCTTTGGAAAAAATTTGAAATGACTTGAAAAGGAGCAAGATCATCATTTTCTGAACATAAAATGAGATAAGGGGCCTTCATATTCTGCAAAATAACAATTTGATAAGCAGGTAACTTGAGAGACCTGAGAAAAGAAAAGTGTTAATTTGTTTACGGATTCTTAGCTACTTACAATGGTGGAGTAAAGTGTCTGCCAATATTCTGCACGCTGTGACTCAAATCTACTGAGGAAAAGAGAATCAAGACCAGATGCTATGCCATTTGCAATCCATGAAGCAAATCTTGGTGGATGAGAGACTTTTAAAACAGTTGGGTGTAGAAGAAATCGAACACCCAAATCACTGGTAAAATCAACTGGACTGGAATCATAAATATAGCCAGATATACACTCTCTAACTAGCTGGTAGTCATCCTGTGTCATGAAAATAGTTTAGATGCGGTGAAAAAAATAAAAAGATAAAAAGACTAATAGTGAACATACATTAATGTGTGGGTGGATGAACAGATAGAGAATTATAATCAAAAACTACTGTCCACAATACATAAGTCCAAGTAAGAAGAAAATGACCAAAATACTTGGTAAAAGGGAATATATGATTAATTACATCACGGAGCAGAGAATGCAGGGTTTGGATTCAATCTCATTTCACATATTAAAATGTTTTGAACAAATTTAAGACAATGATGAGTTTATTAATTATACAATCTGTGTAACTCAACCATCTTCTGAACAGCAAATGGAAGGAAAAGTACCATATTATGAGCTTCAGAGCTGCCACTAATTATCTGGATGACAGAAAACCAGAGTTAGTAGACGTTAGAACTAAAAGGTTGTATAGCATAATGGTGAAAACATAAAAATCAATCTAGAATAGAATACCTGAAGCATCTTGCACATACAAGCTTTTGAACCGCCTGAAAAGGATGCAAAAACAACGGGGCATTGCCTGATTTTCAGCACCTGTATATTGAATAAAATGCAGCATTCACTTTGTTGCAAATCTTAATCAAGATCATAGAAATGTAAACCACTTTAGAATAAATTAAAAAGGAAGCTTTCAGCTTACTTAAAGTCATGCCGACTGACCAGAAAAATAGAGGACTACAGTAAAACTTACCTCAACAAGTTCATTAAGAATATCAACTGCAAGAATTGTGGCTTTCTCAGGGAAGAACCTGCAAATAATAGCAATTTAATAATCATCTTTTAGTATAAATTGAGATTTAGAAGTGCAAAGAACCAAAGTATCAATGGCCCCATAACTCAGAAAATAAATAAATTCGCAAGGCACCTGCAGATCATTTTACATAACACCTAAACCTTTGACTTTAAGTAAAATAATTTTCACAAACTTAGCATTAGTTTATCACTCCCCTAGTAAACCCATTAGCGAAGAGATTTGAATGTTTGAAGCTTAATCACCCTTTTAAACAATACAAGAAAAAAATTGAAATAAAGTTTGCACACACCCAATAAAAAAGAAAAACAACTAAAATGCAAATAAACAGGTACAACTTTGACCATGTGATACGTCAAACAAAAGCTAATGTTTTAGCATGACAATCAGCTCGCTCAAACATTCAACAATTGGAATATAAACCCCTTCCATCCAAACTGCTTTTATTTACAAAATGTACATGGAAAATTGTATCCACAAAATTGAGAGAAACTTCACCTAACTTGGTCAGGATAACCATATTGATCAAGCCTAGCAAGGTTAGCTACTAGAGACGACATCCATATATACAGCCTAGATTGTTTGATATTTTAACATGTAGTTTTGTCTATTTGGGATCTCTAAAGACAAGGCATCACTCGAGCTCATTACATGTGATGGTCCCATCAGCAACCAAAAAGCAGGGACTAATAGTGCATACCAGTAATGCTTATCTGGGAATGTCTCATTCGTCTTCTGCTTTGAAACCATTCAAATGTCCACTTAGCACCCCCACTATTGTATAATAAGGCTTTAGCGGTACGATACCTGCTTTATACTTTAGTTTTGGAGTTATTGCTACCTCACCGATACCCTATGCACTATGTATGGGGCCATTGACTTCTCTAAAGTACATTTTAGAGGCTAAAATGTGGAGTAACGGTTGAAATCGTGACAAAACATTTACTTGTGGATAGAAAAGCTATCAGCACATACTTTAGGAATCAAATCCTGCCTTCTCACAACTCTGTGATCATCTATGAATGTTTGTGACTAGAACGATGATTAGCATATAACATAATTGAGGAGCACCCAATAGCGAATTAAATTTAGAACTCACATGTTGAGAAATTGAGAATGGCAAACGAGTGAATTCCATCCCACTGAGGAGTAGAGGTCCACGTATTTCATCAAGTGCTTCTCCTCGCTTGACATCCATGCAAACACCACAACTATCCCATCGGCTTTCTCAGAAGCCACCTTTCTCCCCCAGTAATATCTACCACCAAATCCCCACATTCTTCTTCTTCTTCTTAACCTACCATGGCCAGAACAACAGAGCTCCGAACATTTACTTTCCAGAGAACTAACCAACAAAGAGAAACATAATCCAAAAATTTGCACAAGATCAAAGAAGAAACAGGAAAGGTTTACTTGAGAAGAAGACAGGCTGGCGCAATTGAAGCTTTCTCTTAGTTTACGACAACCTGGCGCGGGAAAAACAAAACCGTGGTTGGAACTTGGAAAGACCGAAGTTAAGGTTGTCTCAAGCAGAGGCAGGTGGTGTTGTGTGTTTGAGCTCAAGCTCCTCCTTCGAAGATCCCAACACAGAAGAAGAACATTTTCTATTGGTAATTGCTTCACCCACTTTTCATATTAGGTCTGTAGCTTTGTCCACAACTCGTGGCACAGAAAATGGGATATGGAATTCACCCAAAAAGTCAGAAACCTTCACGAAAGATATTATCAATACAATTATTATTATCTAAATTTGTCTTTACTGACTAAGTTCAAAATTAATCCTATAATTTAAAATAAACTATTTTAATCTATAGATACAAACAACTTTCAACCTCATCTAAATTCAATTAAAAAAACTATTTTTTTAGTTATAAATACTTACCCAAATCATCTTAATTACAAAAAACAAAAATACTACATTTGTGTGAACACGTTTTAGAATAATTCTGATTGCTAATCACTTACACCTCACAACAGCGTTTAGAATCAATGACTCAATGCAATCAGCATGTTGGAATCGGTAAAACAAGATTCAACCACGAGTATTTTATTTCATAAATTGTTTAAAATATATGTTTATGAATCAGCAATCTAATCTTCATCTAATGAACTTATTCTCGCATTTAAATTCAATTCAAATCATTTCATTTCAAAACCTAACTTGAAAATGTATTTATTTTCACATATATTATTTATTATTTATTTAAATGTATTAAATATCTTTAAATTATAATAAAACCCTGAATAAACTTCACGTAGATTTATAAATAGTAATAGATTTTATTGACAATATAAAAATGTTTTAAAATATGTGTTCCTAATACTCTACACTTTCCTTGTCATGTCTTCCTCAACCCATAAAATAATTCTAAGCACTTTCCTTTTTTATAACTTTGCTTTGAATTTGTTGAGAGTACAAAGGAGGAAGCTTGAAGATAAATACAAGAAGAATTTGATGATGGTTGTCCTTATCCTCTCTGCCATTGCATTTCTCGTCCATTCCATTGGTACAATGGTTTAGCTTTTTTTTATTTATCACTAAATTAACAACATTTTACATGCTTTACATAAATTTTCACATCCTCAATAACATATTTGTCATTGATGCATATTCTTTTTAGAAATTCTACAAAATTATAGATGCTTCAGTAAAGTTGCGAGTTGATTTTTCTTATTTTATCGATTTGATTGTTTAGCGTAACGTCCGAATTTCAAAAGATTGAGCACACGATTAAACTTTAGAAGTTGTGTAAAAAAAAAAATGAGGAAAGTCAAATAATTGAAATGAAAATTGTATCTTGACCAGACAAATATAACTGTAAAAGAAATAAAATAATTTTGGAAGAAGATTAAAATTTTAAGCTTAAAAAATGTAATTAGAATAATGAAGTTTTATAGAAGAATTCAAATTGTTTTGTTTTTTCAGAATTGAGTGAAGATTACTGAAAGATAATAAAAACTTAAAACACTGTCTTGATAAGCTATGAACATTTCTAAAAATACTTAAATGAATTGTTTTATTAATTTTAAAATTAAATAATTCTTTAGATCCCTGTCATGATTTCTGAACGAATTTATTAAAATGACATGGGCTTTATTTTTAGGGGCTGAACGTCTAACCAAGGGCCCTGAGACAGCTACGTAAACCCAACCCAAACTAAAAGAAGTTAATGCCTAAATCGAACTACAAATTTAATCCAATGGATAATGACAATGATTAGTAAGAAAAACGGATGATTAAACTTTGTATTTATTGATCAAACATTTTTCAGGAAATATTAGTTTTCTCTTTTTAGTTTATTTTCTTTCATTCTTGTTATAAATATTTGTAAACTTGTACTTTATCTTTTGTTGAGATTTTTATGGATATTATTTGATTCTTGCCTATTTGTTTAATGTTATTTATTATTTGAGGATTCTATTAGATATGATTATTAATTATTGATTCAATACGCATCTTATCCTTTTAAATTATTTTTGAAATATTTTTTTACATTTCAAGAACTTAAATACAAACTCTCTGTTCCTATATGTTCCTATATAGCAATATTTTTCACTCAAACTAATAAAAACATTTAAGTATTTTATTTTTAAAAAATATTTATTAATTGTTTTCAGTTTCCTTTTTCAAACATATTTGAATACATAATAAAAAATAGAAATAAAGTAACTGGAAAAATTATACTATCTTGAAATTTTAAGAATGATAAATGAAAAATAAAATCAATATTCCTTAAAAAAAAAGTATTATAAGGAAAAATAAATAAATTAATTTGAAAAGAAGGCGCAAGTTAGTAGAGAAATGTTGTGCGTAGTTTAGCAGAACCACCATCAATAATCGCGGAATCACCGAAATGATTAGGTGTTCCGTCTAATTCCCAACTCATCCAACCACCTCAGACAAAAAGCGAAGTATACATTTGCAACCAAACAGGGTTCTTCCCGTGTCTCCACACACACTCCACCTTAGGCATCAGAGAAATCACAGCCGAAACCTACAGAACCCAAAATCCCAAAATCTTTGTAATTGAATTCAACAAAGTCTCCGTCCAATAACAAAAGCAAATCGCGAATTTGTGGTGCTAGCTTGTCACTTGAGGTTTTCTTCGATTCTTCGATCTCAGATTAAAGTAGTTGGAGCAGGCTTTTCCCCCATAAAAAGGAGGAAGTTTGCAATGGTGGGATGAAGAAGAGAGGGAAAGAGGAACATGGCGAGAGGGAAGTGGGTCTTTTCCTACAAGAAAACCACTCTCTTAGTTTGCTTCTTCAATATTGCCGTTGCTCTCTACGTTCTTCGCTCTCTTTATGCTTCTCTTTATATCTACTCCGGTAACGTTTCCCGCAACGGTAAGTTACTGGCATCGAATTTCTTCCTTTTCACAATAATGGAAACGGTTGCTGCATGGGTTTTGATGTTTGTGTCTTTCTGCAGTTGCTTTGTATAACCCAGATCAGATTCGGAAAATGGAAGAGTCAATGCAAATCCGCAGGGAATTTAAACCGGTGGAGTTAATTAAGTGGGTAAGAAGTGTGAACCCTTTATCTGCTTCCATCTGAGGCTAGCTGAAGTTAACGTTGTGAATTCGTTGTGCAAAAAGGTGAAGGCTTTAGAGGGGGAGCTTTCGAGTGAAACTGTGGCGGTTGAGTTGCCGCAGCATTTGAAACAGAACATAATTGAGGAGATCTTGCAGACATTAAGGGGGTTGAATTCTAGTGGCGCAGATATTGCCAAGGAACGAGGTGAGTGTGCGCTTGTAAATTTTGTGGATAGGAATCCTATTTATTCCACGTCTAAATGTATAAACACTGATGAGCATTAAGCATTTTTCGCATTGAATTGGTAACATCTGTTATTAAGTGTTGTGTTTACGTTCGTGCTAAGCTGACATGGGATATGATTTGCACTCTAATTTCTTGCTGCCTTGAGGCTGTGTCTTAGTTCAACTCTGGCACTTGGCCTTTCAGTTATGAAATTGCGTTTTCGATCTTCTTAGTGAACGTTTTAGTTTTTTTGCAATCAATTCCTGTGCTCACTTCGTCATTACGACAAAATTGCACCAATTGCTGGTCTTATAGCTGTATCTCACTTTTTATTCTAATAGTTGGATGAAAAATAAGGAATTGCATTTAAGTTCTTGTTTTTTCTCCTATTTAACTAGATCAGTCCATCTCATGCATCCCTCTTTTGCAATAAAAAGTGAGATCCCTCGTTTGCAATAGAATGTCCTCTGATAAGTTATAATTGTGGTAATCTATGAGAATGAAGATTCTATTATAACTTTAGATAAGAAAAGGAAGGAACATGAAAAAATTTCATATTTAGTTTTAGCTGGGAGATCTCTCTACACTGATGTGAGACTCAACACTTATCATTTTATAATTCAAGTATTTTGTAGAAATTGGCAAATCGGGGGTAACATATAATTAAGAAAGATTAGCAGACTTACAACATTAAGGTTTTAGGTTGACGGTGATGTTTAGTTTTTTTGTTTTGTTTGCACATGTTCTCTTTCAAATTGCTCTATAAGTGGTATCTAAGCCACTGGTTTGTCTTGATGACTAACTCAAATTAATACGATATCACACTTGAGTTGTAAGTTGTTGGAGTCTAAATATGAGTTGAAGTCTCACATTGTGTAAAAATGGGCAAATAGAGTAACGAGTAAATAAGATTCACAAACTTATAATTTCAAGGTTTTTAGTTGAATTGGTGTCAAGTTCTCGTGTTATTTGTTCGGGGCTCATCAACTTGAATATGATTTTTAGTAATCCAACTGAAACATCATAGTATAAGGTGTTTGTGTCAATCTTTCTAAAACGTAAGCAACAATAAGAATATAATTAAATGCTTCTTGTTTTATATATTTTGATAGTGCATTATTAATTTTGACACATCTTACTCGGGTATAAAATAATTTTGAGTAAATCTAAGATATTGTAAATTAGTCCAATATTCTAGAAACTACAAGAAAAGTTTTTTTTTTTTTTTTTCGATTTGAGGATAAATCTATCCTGTAGAATGTTATTGAAGGGGATAAGAGTGACGGTCTTAAGTGATCCCTCTCTTCTTTTTCTTCTTTCTCTCTATCTCGCTCTTTCTCTCTCTATGTATGAAGTGCTCACTTTGTATTGATTAATATGGATTATGTTTTCACTTTGCATTGGGTGTATAATGTTTGTTTTATAAAAATCCAATCTAGGCTCCTGTGCCCATTCTCCAATTTAATTGCCTTTTTAAGTAAAAATAAGGCATTGTGAAGATAAAGGAGATTTGTGAAGAAACATAGCATGTAAATTTATGTTGTGAAGATTTATGTATAATCATTCATTTCATAATATGTGTCCAATGGGATGGGGGGAACTAAGGAAAAAGGTTAATTCATAGAATGAGGAATCTATTCACCTTGTTAAATGAATTATAAGCTACTCTGTTTTGGACATTGAATTTGGTGGTGTTATTTAAATGAAAAGTTTAAACAATTTGGAAGTAATCCTGTTCCTAATTCATTTGTAACGCAACTGATATCCTCATTTTTCTGATATTACATTTTCATAAATACAGAAGCAGTTGAGAGTTGGCGCAAGGGAAAACTGGAAGGGGTCAAGTCGGCACTTGTGAAGGGGACTTCCAATTCAACCATCCCCCATGAAGAAGCTGGTATGAACATTGATTTTCTATCGTGTCTGTAACTGAGGAGGTTTTCATGTGGTACTTTTAAGATAATTTTCTTTCCCAACTGTTAATGAATGCCTTACAAATCTTTGACACCTTGTGCATAATCTTATTTCAACTTCCTAGGTATACTTGTAAGAGCGTTGGAGTCTGATTGGACTATGCTTTGTGAAGAAATTGGCCTTTGGATACCTGCTCAAGTTGCCAATGAAGAACATGATGACAAACCTGAGGGTGCAGAGGAGTTTGGTAATATCAGTTTCTTCAGTCATAATATCCATTTTTTCCTATTGTAGTCTTCCTTTATATGCATTCATCACTTGAGTGGTTTTTAGGGGTCAATTAACACCGCATACATTCCATGATAGAATCTGGTGGTATGCATATATATTTATTTCTTGCTGAGATTTATTCTTTGGACTTACCAAGTATACATTTTCTCCAGAGGAGGAGGTTCTTCCTGGTAGGCCCCTTTCACCCGAGTGTCATGCTGAACTTCATACAGATTATGATGGTTCTGCAGTAAGATGGGGTCTTACACACCACAAGGATAGTGCAGCTGATTGCTGTCAAGCTTGCTTGGATCATGCGAAACATGCCAAAGAAGGTGATAAGAAATGCAATATCTGGGTTTATTGCCCATCTGAGTTTGGGTGTCATTCTCCAGATATTTACCAGCACAAACATCAGGAATGTTGGCTGAAATATGTAAGTTCTACCCCATTCTAGCTTTTGATACTTTTATTATCTGATTTAGGAAAATACTATTGAGTTTTCATGTCTGGTTTAAAATTTTTCCTTCTGATCGTTTATTTGCCCTCCCAACCTGGCTAATGTACTGTAATTTATTATTTTGATCCAGGCTGAGAAACCTCGACTAAATTTTAAGGATAAGTATCCTGAATGGTATCGAAATTCGCACCCTTCTGCACCAGTGATCGTTCCATGGGTCTCTGGTATTACGAGTTCATGAGTCCAATAACCAAACACGAAATGTAACGTTATGAACCAGCGCTACCGTCACACGAGCTCAAACATGACCGTGGATTATATACCACTGTTCTTGAACATTTTTTTTTTTTTTTGTGTAGGAAATGAACTGGGGAACAAAGAATTTTCCCAATGGTCATTTAGGACTTGGTTTTGGTCAAAATGCAGTTTTTGACATGACTCACCTCAGTGCCAAGGATTTTCCACCAAGGTCGGGTCTAAAACACTTAGGAAAGGTGACTTATAACTGATGAGGAAGTTGTTTTGTTGTAAGCTATCTGATAACATTATTCATTGTATCTGTGGGACTTAGAATCCTACTCATATTATCATTCTTGTTCCTCCCACGTTGATGATGATTCATCAAACTGATCTGTCTGCTTCCTTTCCTTTCAATCCATCGTCATCATACTTACATTTATACGTGTACAATAAAATTGTATATGTATGTCACATGTAGTCGTAGTCGTATATTATCCACTTTGTTTTGTCAGCTCAATCCTTTCTATTTTCCTCTTAAGATTAAAATACTACCAAGCACAATAGGTTACTAATAACTAATTACATGTTTTGTTACATTTATACCACCGTGGCTATATCCGTCAAAAAGGGTTAGGTTGCAGTAAGTTCTAACTTCGTGACTAACGTAGTGGTATACATGAAATTTTGCTGGTCCAGAACACAAATTCAACTTTTTGAAAATAAATTATAAATGTAATTAAGTCTCATTTGTCATTTGTTAATGTTCTATTAAAATCCTTTATATTTTTACTTGAATCGGAGTCGAATATGGTCTTGAAGTCTAACATATTTATTGTTTTTAATTTAGTTTTAGTTTATGATTGATGTTATTTTGATTATAGAATTTACTATTTTAGAAGGGGATTGCTTATCTATGTGTGTTCAAGAATAGTCATTATCTCTCACGATGAATAACAGACTTAAAATTAGTTATTATCTTACGTTTCTCAGAAACTTTTTACTTATCTAACTTTTTTAAGTTTCATGTTTGTCAAACGTAACACAATGAAAAAAAGTATTTTAATGGCGAGAAACTACCAATTACGCACTCTAAGCATAAAACTATCAGTAAGTGATTTATAAAAATAAGGTGGAACCAAGTGAAACTTATGGACGAAGTAAAGAATTAATCCTATAACTCTAGATAAAATGTTTTTCTGATTTTAAAAATCAAACTTTTCTTGTTATTTAGTCAATGTGAAACTTTATTCAAAACTTTTCGAATACTCACATAAATATCCAGGTTTTGATCGGTGCAAAGTTAACTCCTTGCGGCTAAAACTCGTGGAAGAAAACCAGCAATCATAGGAGGGAATCTTCTTTGGCCCATAGGCCATCAACTGAGTTTAAAGTTCATGCTTTAAAGTTTATCAACTGAGTTTCAAATTGCCCCACAGGCCATAGCATATACTCAAAGATTAGGCTGAATCTGATCCATAATTAATTGTTTAAATGCCATGAACCAAGTTCTTGACTTGATTATTAAACCACATTTTTTACAGCAACCGATTCCTTGTGACTCTGATATAAAAACATCACATAATTTTGCTTTATTTTCCTTGAAGTATTTCCATAAAGATCATCATACCATGTGAGCAAATTTCAAGGCATATCATAAGGGTCATTTAGTCTAACAAGTCCCAGAGTTCTTGTCCCTTTCTGGTTTTTTCCTGATATATAACTTCAATTGGAGGGTAACCAATCCAATCGGATTTATCTAATACCAGTATTTATTCGGTAGCACGTCCCATTAACGATGACTTTAACTTAAAGTGTAACACTCATTAAGCACTATCTCTAGGCTCAGAAATAAACAAATCGTTGAGAGTTACCTGGTGGAGACATTTCTTATGTGTAACACAGCCTTAATACGCCCAAAAAGATGTCATATGTCATATACTGGCTCCTTTATTTGATGCAAAATTCCTAGTGCAGACAAAAAAATCCCAACCAAATCACTTACCCATGTCAAATAAACATTTGAATCCTAAATTGAATACTATTGTCATTAGTTAAAATGTCTTTAGGCCATTTTATGTTTGTCTTTACCTTAAAGAACAGAGAACTTTTTAGGGCTTCTAGTACGCTGCTGGGCCACTGTCAATGAAGCAGGTCAATTCCAACATCAAATTTAGAGAATTGATAGTGTCTTATATATGTCTTTGCCGTGTTCCTATCTGACACAATGATGCACAAATTTTCACATGGGTGTGTTCTACCATGAAGAGCCACCAAACCAACCCAAGATATGCAAATACATTGTTGCAACTCTTAAGGAAGTATTTTCCAGTTGCCAAACTTTGGGTGCACGGCTTTCAACTTCAAGTTTTGAGGATGAGTACCCAGTTAACGATTTTGACGAAGAACAAGAAGTAAGTGTTTATTTGAGTGCAGAAGAACATTGATTTTACAGGGTTATTCTCCTGCAACCTTTGTTATGTCTGCAGGTGTTTATCTCAGCAGTGATAAGCCGCACAATGGAGAAACAGAAGCACAAGACAAGCGTGTTGAGACACAGTTTTTCCTGGGTATACTCTCCTGCAACGAAAGAACTTTTGGTGACTGAGGCAGTGGCACCGCAGAAGAAGGTGGAGGGTGGTGGAGAAGAAAACGACGAAAGAGAAGAGTTTTTGTCTGTGAAAAGTTGTTTCTCACGCTGTTCGAGTTCTCCCTGTGGGTCAGCATTCTATTCTGTGAAGACAAGCCTTTCACGATGTTCAAGCTTCAACGATCTTCACCAGAAGTCCAAGCATTGGAGACGTTCAGTGATTGAGGAGTTTTGTCACTGCGAGGGATGGCCCTTTGGTCTTTGCCGCAGAGCCGTGTTGCTTCCACCATTGCCCAAGTCACCTTCTGAGTCATGGTTATCGCGTAAAATGAAACCAAGTACTAAGAAACCATGAATTTCTTCACCTGTATCTTACGTTACTTTATGTTTTCCCTTTTTTCAGTTGCAAAGAGTAAACAATGTCGGAATACCGAAGCATAAGCTTCTTCTATGGTTTTTATTGTGTTTGCCCACTTTCAAAATTAATATATATTTTTGTTAGTAGTCAACAAAAATACAAGGAACATTTATATATTTTAATATTAATTGCTTCTAAAATTTATCCCTTTATAAATAGTCTCTCGTATTAAATTGCAATTAAACTATTAATAAAGAAAAAACCACGGCAGTTTCATTATTTTAAATGCTAATAATTTGTTTGTTTTATTTCTATTAATAACTTGTTCAAACATTGAAACGTAATAAAATTTATCTTGAAATTTCTTGAAAAAAAATATTAAATCAAGATTGATTTATTTGTTTATTTTTCTAAATTCATATTTTTATTATATTTCAAAACATGAAAAAATAAATTGTAACGAAAGACTACGAAAAAAAATAACGCGTGATTGACATTTAACACAAAATTGAGTTACAGCTGTCTATATAAGAACGTAAAGTTCAACATAAATTGAAAAGTTTATACTATACGAAAAAAAAAATATGTATTTAGTATAAACTAAAAACTTAAAGTATTACCTTCTAAAAAAGATTAAAAAAATATTTTTTATGTTTTTGTATTATACTTTGTTTACATTCAAAATTACCGAGGATGTTAATAATTATTTTCGTCCACGATCGTTAATTTATATCAACAACATGATCAACTCATAAAATATACACTATATTATTAATACGAATATTTTCTTAACAAGTAATTTCTATTGAAAGTTTTACTTAATTGCTTATAATAAATATTTTTCTCGCAATAATATTTTTAGCCATATTGCAATTTTTTCAGCTACTTTATCATTTTTAAGTGAACAAAGTAAACTTTAGCGTCAAATCGTGAATTAATTTGTTGATAGAAATGGAGGAGAAAGTGGTGGTACAATTATTGTGAGCTTTTTTTTATCTAACAAAGGAGTGGGGAAGTTGATCTCACAATTATGTCCACAAACTACCGTCTTATATACTTCACTTTTTATTTTGTTTATAGGATTATTTTATCACAAAAAGTTATACCTTTAACTATAACTTTCTGTCTAAATTGAAATTAATATTAATTAAAAAAAAATCCTATCAAACTTCAGTTAATTATTTTCTAAATTTTTCTTGCTATCCTTTCAATATTTTATAGAAAACTATATATTACTTATGTATATATGTAAAATAAATCAACATCCACTTAAATTAAAGGTTTAATCATATATCTATTTTTATAATAAAATATTATTTTGGTCCCTTTATTTATTTATTTTTTAATTTGGTCCCTTTCATTAGTAATGTTACTATACCGTTAGAAGGAATGTCAGTGTCAGTTCTTGAATTTTTTTAATATTTTTTTTTTTAAATTTAAAAGAAAAAAATTATCAAATTATTATCGTGACAATTGATAATGACATAGTGATATAATAAAACATGAAATAAGTAGCAAGAAAGGGCGTGATTCTCCACCCTAATTATTAATTATAATCAATTTAAAATGTTTGTATTCAAATAATCTAGAAGTTAATTAGAAAACAAAGAACAGAGTGTATTGAATGATTGATTACACATAGGCATTATTGATGGTATACAGGTTAGGACGTACATCTCGAATTTTAATAAACAAAATCATTTATATTTTTTTTTTCATTACTTTGACCTTCCTTTTTGCATATAACTTGGAATTGAAGTATGAACAGAATATAAATATTATATCATCATAGAAAATTGCACGTGATAAACAAATGAAAATAATTTTTAAATTTTTGAAGGATTGGAATGATAGCAATCTCTTCTGTACTTTTCCTATTAGGTGGAAGGTGGGCCCATTGTTGACCCATGGGCCAATACAAAAATGTGAGCCTGAGACTGAAAAAAATAATACTTATTATTTGAATTAAGAAAGATGGAAAGGAAAAGGTTGAAGGACTCATTTTATTATTTGTCTTACTTTTTATTTGTTTGTATTTTTTGAATTAATATGATTAAATTACACCATCTTCCAAATGAAATTTTTTCTTTTATTTTTATTTATCAAATAATTATTGAATTTTGTTTCTTTTTTGTTTTCATAAATTATGAATTCTTAAAGGAAAATAGAAAACCGAAATCCTAAAGCGAGTATGTGCGATGAAAACATCACAACACTTCACATCACATTTGTCAAAGAAAATCAAAATCAAATCTAAAGCTGAAATCTAAATCATCTTTAATGGATTCCACTGAGCGGTGAGGAAACTAAAATATTTATATTTAATATTTTTTATTTGTAAGGAACGACGGATTTTTTTTTATATACATATATATTTTTATAATTTTAGATTTCAAAAGATATATTTAAATTTCTCCCGTTCAATTTTTTTTTCTGCATCAACTATGTAAAAAAAATCTTGCAATTGAGTAAAACAATATTTTAACATTTTCAAGTCATTCTATCTTTCTACCAAAATAACATATGAGAAAAATATTGTATATTACAAATTTTTCATTACAATTAAGGAATAAGTTATTTAATTTATTTTTATTACCAATATATTACAAATAAGTTTCTTTCTTATTCGTTTAATTATTTTTTTTTCTTATCACTTAAATTTGACATCAATTTTTGAGTGAGAAGACTAATTGTATTATTCAAGAATTTTATTAATTCTATTCATCACCTCTTCTTCAAAGTCTAAGCAGTCTTGTTATCACTTGAATAAAGATATTTTTTGCATGTTAAGTTTCATAAACATTTTGCATGTTGAGTATCTCATAGTAAAAAAAATTATTGTTTCAATATCTTTTTCCCTTAAGTAAAACTATTATCCCATACTTTTCTTTTCTTGTAAACTGAAATAAATATTAATATCTTATATACAGGTATAAATATCATTCATATGTCATCACGTGGCATCACATTTTTAAATATTTCATAAAGAAGGTGCACAATTATATAATTCTAATAATTAGAAAGATTTTGTTCCTCCAATTGAAACTACAAAAGTAAAAATCACAAAACTACAGTATTTTAGAAAACAAAAATAAAAAATGTAATTAAGAAAAACTATATATTTTTTTTCAGAAGAACCTAAAATTTGAAGCAAACCCTTATGGACTGTGAGCGGCGCAAATACTGACTTGCACAAACAACTCATCCGTCACCAACAACCAAATATATTAAAGACTCGAGTAGAGCTGGTCAATAAACTATTGTAATTTTCAAAGACATGTCTTATTCTTACAAATAAAATAAAATAAGAGAGAGTGCGCCATAAAGTCACCGATTAAAGATAAGTAGTACATATTATTCTATCATTTTCTATATGAAAAAGTTCAAATAATTAAATTTATTAATTACAAAATTATAAACGTATATAACAAATTTTGTAAAAATAAAAATATTTTTTGAAACTTTTAAATAATAATTTTCTGATAAAAATAAGCATTTTAATTATTATTTTACTTTTTAAATATTTTAACACTATTTTTATTGGCTTTTTTGTTAATTTAAATTATTTATGTTTAGTTATATTTTAAATTTTAGTAATATTAAAATACAATTATTTTTTTATTTAATTTTTAATGATGAGTATTAAATAAAGTATTAAACACAATTGTAACATTCATTAATGTTTGTATACTTTAAATAAGATAAGAATTTTGCTAACGAACACCGGTTAAAGATAATAAATATGCATTAAATCCTACAAAATACATAATTATTATTAAGTGATATAAATAAACACTTTAATTATTATTTTTTTTTACTTTTTAAATATTTTAACACTATTTTTATTGACTTCTTTGTTAATTTAAAATGTTTATGTTTAGTTATATTTTAACTTTTAGTAATATTAAAATATAATTATTTTATTTTTGTTGATGAGCATTAAATAAATATTAAACACAATTGTAACACTCGTTAACATTGTTATACTTTAAATAAAATAAGAGTCTTGCATTGAATCTTACAAAAGTGCATAGTTAAGTGTGATATTAAATCAAATCTAATATACTAACTATTAATATAATTTTATTTCATTTAAAAGATAAAAATGTCCATAAATATTATTCAGTGTGTTTAATATTTTATTTAATGTTCATTAATAAAAATAAAAAATAATTAAATAATTAAATAATTATATTTTAATATTGTTAAAAATTAAATATAATTAAACATAAAAAGTTTAAATTGATAGAGAAGACAGAAAAAAAAATAGTGTTAGATGTCTAAAAATTAAAAAAAGATAAAGTAGAGATATATTTTTTGCTTTTTAGTAAAAGTTTTAAAAATTCAAATTATTCTTTTATATCATGAAGTTATTGTCTAAAGAGTTAAAAGAATATTTTGATTTTTATAAAATGTGTTATATGTATTTATATTATTTTAACTAACATATTTAATTATTTTTATTTTTAATATAAAAAATAATAAAATAAATATATATTAATTATTTTTTAATGAGTATCTCATTTATAACAATATATAAAAGAGATTCATTTCTTTGCGTCCACTTTTAATTTTTCAATTTTATTTTTAATTACTATTTTAAAAATTAATTATTTTATAATTATTTTTTCTTTAATTGTTTTTTTTAAATCTTTTTTATTTTGATCGTTATTCTAAAAATTTTTTTTAAATAATTATTTTATTTAACAATTATTTTAAAATTTATTATATATTTTAAAAATAAATATTATTAATTTTATAAAAATTAAAAAGTACGAATACATTGACGTGATAGCGTTTATGTATTTACTAGTAGTAATAATTAGCATTCTCCGCTTATATTAATATTATTATGTTAAATTTTGTTTAATATCACATTTAATTGTAAATATTTATCTAATTCTATTCCATATTAATTGTTTATGTACATTAGTTAATAATACCCATAAAATAATAAAAAAATAACTGAATTATGTTTTATCATAAAAAGCAATGTTTGTCCTGTGCCATTCAACACTACAATACTTACCAAAACAGAGCAGAGAGAGAGAGACGGGACCTTAATTTCGTCATACTCTGTTTTGCAAGTCCCGCATGGAAATCTCGGTGGACGTTCCTCCCTACCTTCGAGTACACAAAGACGGCACAGTTGAGCGAATGGCCGGTATCCAAGTTGTTCCCGCGGGTCTCGATCCCAACACCAACATTGTCTCCAAAGACATCCTCGTCATCCCCGAAGCCGCCGTCACAGCCAGGCTCTACCGTCCCAATTTCACCCCCCAAAACGCCAAGCTCCCGTTAGTTATCTACTTCCACGGCGGCGCCTTCTGCATCTCTTCCCCCTCCGACCCTCTCTACCACAACTCCCTCAACAAACTCGTTGCAGAGTCCAACGTTGTCGCTCTCTCCCTCAACTATCGCCTCGCACCAGAACACCCTCTTCCGACCGCGTATCAAGATTCTTGGGCCGCGATCCAATGGGTCGCTTCTCAGGCTAAAGCCCAAGAAGATTGGTTCGGCGATTACGTTGACTTTGAGAGAGTGTTCTTGGCAGGGGACAGCGCAGGTGCCAACATAGGACACTACATGGCCCTGAAGTTGAACGGTGTTTCAAAAAATGATTTTGATTTGAAGGTCAAGGGTCTTGTCATGGTGAACCCTTACTTCTGGGGAAAAGAAGCAATTGGGGCTGAGATTACTGATCCGGAGAGGAAGAAGATGGTGGATGTATGGTGGGGTTTTGTCTGTCCTTCGGAAAAAGGGAACGATGACCCTCTGATTAACCCCTTTGTGGAGGAGGCTCCGAGTGTTGAAGGGGTGGCTTGCGAGAAGGTGCTTGTGATTGTTGCGGAGAAAGACATTCTGAGGGAAAGGGGAAAACTGTATCACAAAATGTTGAGCAACAGTGGCTGGAAAGGAAAAGCTGAGTTCTACGAGACTCTTGGGGAGGATCATGTGTTTCACATCTTCAACCCCGATTGTGACAAAGCCAAGAGTTTGATTAAACGCATCGCTGATTTCATCAATGAACAAACAGTGAATGTTTAGTATCATATGTTGTGTTTGTTGTGTGGAGGCATAATAATAATAAAGTTGAACCAAGTTAGGAAGTGCTTGTTTTCTTGTCTCTGAATCTGAGTTTCTCATACTTCACTGGTGGAGATCCGTAAAAATTTGTTCTGCTTCACTGTTTATAATTAACTGTTATATACTTTTTAATTACCGAACTGTGTTGTACGCTATATGAAGCAAATGTCGTGGTACGCAGATTCAACTTTTGGTAACATGTGAAAAGTGCGAGGGGAATTATGAAACATAGTTTGAAACAGAGACCAAAAAGCAGAAAGTAACAAGAACAGAGAGTCAATACACACGATGAGAATGTTATGCACATGTGAAACGGTAGCAGTTTCAAATGTGAAGCTGTATTCCGAAAGAAAAAGTAAAATGTGTGGGTCGGGTTGACGTGTAATGTTTTAAACATTTTTACTATGTTCTTTAAGTAAATTAATGTTTTATAAATTTTCTAATTAAGGCCGATTTCCGCAATAGTATTTTACTGTAGATCATTTTATGTACTTATTATAGTTTGTAAAAATTTAAGGAAAAAAGAGAGAGTAATAAGACAATAATAGTGAAAGAAGAGGGTTATTGGACGAGTCTAAATAATTTACTTGAGTTTATTTAGTGTTGTGTTCTGTTGAGCACTAGAAATACATTATGTTACTACTTTAAATATCTTTTTAATATATTCTAAAATTTTAAAATCAATAGTCATAAAAGTGATTTGAAGATATAATAAAGGAACAATACAACAAAACTCAACAAAAAATCTAAATTCGTTATTGAACACTCTCTTAATAGAAATACAAGTAAAGATATTTAGATAAGTCACTATGCCAAAATTATTAATAGACAATATTTGTTTTTTCCTAATAAATAACACTTCTTAGACCGTCTTTATTGGCACAATGTCTATTGCTAAAGGATGTTTATAAAAAAAATGCTATCTAACGACACTTTATAGATGATGTTTGACAAAACTAGTGTTATCTATGTATAAAATTATATTTTGACAAAATTTTATTAATAAACTTTTAACAAAGTATACATGATAATATTTTAATGGATGAAATAAAGGTTTGATATAATTTAAAAAAAAATGTTTGGTATGTGTTAAAAAACAAGTTTTGTCAAACTTTGTTAAAAAATAATTTGCCAAAGGATCATAATCTCGTTTTCAAAAAAACAACACTTTCTGTAACACATCTAAAGTGGTGGTAGCAATACCTTGAAAGTTAGCGTTGCCCATCAATGATTTAACATTTAACATTTTCATTTTTTGTTTTTATGTATGTATTAAGAATAAATTAGATGAATATAAGATAGAGATATTTTGATGTCAAACATAGAGGTTCTGATCATGTTTATGAAAACTTAAAGCAAACTTATGAAAACTTAAAATAGGAAACACCATAAATATCTTTTATATAAGAGTCGAAACCGCAAGTGCTTCGTTATATATAAATATATATATATATATATATATATATATGCATACGACTAATAAAAAACAATATAATCATGTTACTCACGATTATGTTCGAAGAAGTCAATGCTGATGATGGAAAGAAACCCCTCACAGTAGGCAATAGTCAAGCCTTCCAATTCTTGCCTCTGCTTTGTCAAATCTCATCATATATAGGCCACTGAATAGGACTGTTATTCGTACCCCAAATGGCTAAAGCCTATTAAGTATCTCTTGGCTCGCTAAAGATCATTTTATGTGAATGCTACAATAAAATTTAGGACTTAATGTTGTCGTTTTTGTCAAAGAAAATTGCAACATCAAGGTTTTTGATCAAGTGCTAAACATTTGCGACATCAAGGTTGTGCAGTAAAGTGACTTTGGGAAATCTCAAAAATTACCTTCCAAAAACACTTTCACGTGTCAAAGAGCCTTTAAACATTGTTGGCTTAAGCTAAAATGCGCCAACATTTTACAGTATTCATTTCTACGCTGGTCCTTGAAAATAGAGTACCTTATCATCTTTTATTTCTTGAAGAGCCACACTATCCAGATGCATTTTGTTGGATTTTTCAGTTTTTGATCTTTTAGGATCTTTTAAACTGTGATCAACAAATTCAACTTCATGGAAATTTGCGATAAGAGACAGTGAACTAATTGATTCAATTTATTTTGTAATATAATATGGTATTAATTCTTTTTACGTCAAAGAAAGGAAATGGTTTGTATTATGTAAGTTTAGCTCATAACATACTGCAAAATCCAATACTAGATGATGAGAAAGAAAATTTTCGCATTCCGTGGGGTATTCCAATTCCTCTCCATTTTGCATGGAGTGTGTTATTGGATAAAGTACCAACTTTATTCTTTTATACCTTATTATCTGGTATACCTATATATCTTTATACGTAACTGTAGCTTTATACAAATAGAATCCAACACAAACAAGAATACAAAGAAGAAAAAGAACTATTAAGTGGTCAAATTAACATTCAAGTTGCATCGATGAACAACACTAAATTATATTAGAAGAATATCGAACAAAAGTTAGGAAGAAAACTCAAGTCCATGTGAACAACTAATGCCTAACTATTTTAGGGACTTGTTAGTGTGAGGGGATTTCAATTCTCGGAAACTCCTCTCTTCTGAAAGCATTTTCGCAAACCTGCAAAAATTAGCTCCAATGTTAATTTTACTCACTAAAAATTATGTATAATAAGTCTGCCAAAGAAAATGTGACAGCATTTTAGGAATATTGGAGAGATATATTTTGAGAATTTTCCTGTGAACTGAATGGCACATTAATTAATTATAATAAAATATGTAGTTTTTTTTCATTTGATGTTATACCTTCTGAGAGCATCTTCATTGGTCTCCCCATCTCCCAACGGTTCAAACAGACCAGTCTCCAAATTGATCTGAGATACTGGTTTCTTCAACAACCTCTCACCAATTTGGCTAAGTTTTTTCATATTTTCTTTCGTGGCAATATCAGTTGAAGCATCTGTAACGGTCAATGTATCATCCTGCAGGTTGACGAATTTGCATGTATATTATATATGAAAATTAATCTCTTGTAAGAAAGCATACACACACATGTGTGTGTGTATATATATATATATATATAACTTTATGTTACCTGAATACGAAGGTAATTATTTTCTGAATTAAGAGCTTGGGTGGCAGTTGCAAGATGGAAATCAACCATGTCTCCACTGGAGTGAGTTAAAACATCGATCAAGGGAGAAGAACCACTGTTAGTTAACCAATCGAGCAGACCCCATTTTGCTGCCATTTTAGCATTGAATTTGTGTTCATTCTTGGGAGTCCCAGTGCCCAGAGAGATTATCAGGAAACGACCAAATTCCATTGGCTTGATGGAGAAGAAGTCAGGATTGTCATTAATGATCTGCTTCGTTACCTGGTTCATGGCGACTAAACTCTGGATCACCAAGTCCCAATCATTAGTCATGTTAAATTTGGGAAGAATCTTTTTAAACGTAAAGTTAAGTTATTTGTAAGTACCGGATTATTAGCACAAACGCCACCATCAATAAGGTTGAATTCGTGCATGTTCCCGTCTGAACCTTTGTTCTTGAAGTTGTGGGCTGGAAGATAAGTTGGTGCGGCAGAAGTGCCGATGCATATGTCAGAGAGTGGAGCATCCAAATATGGAGACATCTTGATTTGGTACGAGGAGAAAATGGTTGGCTGCAGTGACTTGATGTCAAAGGTGGGAATCACAATATTGGTCAGCGTTTCATGCAAACGTGTCTCCCCTAGCTTCTCTCTCACCACTTCTCGAAGGTATTTTCCGTCGTATTTTGGTCCTCCTAATGATCTCACCACCTTTTCTATCCATCCCCATATGCCACTGTGCTCAATTCGTACAACTTAAGTTCGTAAATATAAACTTGATATATAAAAACAATGTCTTTTGGTAGCTAGCTATGTTTTGTCTGGTTTTTAGTTAACTTAGAAAAGAACATAGAAGTTAATATACCAGCTGCGTTGTGGGAAAATCTTTGGAAGGTGATCCAAGTAAAAGGGCTTGATATCCTTGGCAGCAAATAAAGGACGCCGACGATCGTTTGGAGCAGTTAACATGGCGGTTACAAGACCACCTGTGCTTGTTCCTGCAATCACATCAAAATAGTCTGCAAGCCTTGCATCCTCACCGTCCAATTCCTGCATATGTGTAAACAACCTTGTTAATTAACACACTACGTCAAGTTATAACTATTTTTGTTTTCACGAATATAGAAAGTTAAATGCTAATTAATTATAGTACTAACCTGAAGTTGTTCTTCAAGGAAAGCAAGAATAGTTGCGGGGATAATGCCCCTAATGCCACCTCCATCGATGCTGAGAATTGTGACTAAGTTTCCATAGGTTGGAGGCTGAATCTGTAGAAGGGATGACTTTGTTCTCTCCATGTATTTACTATACTCACTTGGGAAAGTTGAACTTTGTCTGTTTTTGTGTTCTTTTTTTGTGAAGGAAAGCTGAAAGCTTATGAATTGTTTGCACAATCGAAAACTAGCTATTATAAGAAATGGTGAAGAAGGTTATTAGATTAATCAAGTTTTTCTTAGGTTGTTTGATGGCTTTTCTTAAAGCTCTATTTATAGGGCAATGCGTGCAAAGGGTAAATTAAAGTTAAAATTGCACTACGACGATTAATGTTATGTGTTGAATGTCTCCAATACGCAAACCATTTAAGGCCCCGCGTTGAACAATCCAAGTCCAAACATTGTCTTAAATAATAAAATTAGACTTGTGGGACAAAACAAGAAGAAAAAAAATAGAGATGTGAGGAACAGCTTTTTAGACTTTTTCACGCATAAATTTTTCAGCATGCACTACCATTATCCTACCAGTATAATTTCTACGAATGTGGTTTGCAAAAATGAGTGGATAGTAGCATTTGGCTTTTCCTCACGAAAAGATTAACAATTAATGATCGTTTGCACAAGTTTAATTTCTAAGACAAAAGAAAGACTATAACTAAACCACGTTTAGAAAAGTCTCGCTAAGTAGTGTTTTGAACAGCTCTACTTTTTTTTTCACCTTTGTGGTTTTTGTTGCTGATTACTGGTATTAAAGTTTTACAATTAATTCTAAATCATTAAAGATAACTAAAGAATGTGTTTAAACTTTGCATTAAAACATGCATCATAATGGATGTGTAAAATCCGAGTTAGATAACAATAAACAAGCACCATATCGGTGGGTCTTTTAGACTTATAGAAGTAGAAACTGATGTGCAATGCTTTATGTGCATGCTATGTATTAATGTTATCACACGTATGTTAGGTTGCCATATGTCAGATTTAATTAAAACTTCAAAGCCATACATCCATATATATATATATATATATATATATATATATATATATATATATATATATATATAAATATATATATATATTAGGCTGAAGGAGTTCACGTATTTTTTTTTTCTGCAACATCACGTACGTAAATACGATATATATAATATGTGTGAGTTTTACTTTTCTGACGATAAAAACTAAGTTCGTTTCTAGTGAAAATAATGTATTTTTGGAAAGAAAAACAAAACTTGCACTGTTTTAATGTTTCCGCTCTGCAATACATAATTAAGTTAATTAAAAATTAGATAAGGATAAATGTGAAGAATTTTGGAAAGAGTAAATACCTAATAACTTGTCCAGATTGATGCCCATTAGAAATGGTCTAACTTACACACACGTAATTAATAATTTAGTAAACATGCAAATTAGGTTTGTGAGTGTTATGACTTATCTTGGAGATTTGTGTTGCCAATAGCAACATGTTGTAGCTGATGACAGAGTCTTGTCTTCTCACTCAAGTAATTCGTCAACTTAATTCACGTTTACCTAAATTAATTTATAGAGGTTTCTTGAGGAGAAACTGATATTAGTATTATATATATAATGCAAATGAGTGGTTGAGTCAATCAATTTGAAGCTTTCGTGAATGGCTGTGTTCATAGAAGAAGAAGCATGACTTCTTATTACTTTCACACGGTGATAGCCTTCAACGAAGACTCTCACGTACAACACTAATATTTGAGGACAAATATTATGACATGTTGGTGCAAAATTAAACTTGAGTCTAAATCTTATATGGACTAAAAATTAAAAAGTTTTATAAATATCCGTAAATTTATTGTTTTTTTTGTTGAATTAAAAGTTATATCAATTTTATATATAGGTTAGACTCATATTTTATTGATGTTGTCTATTTTTAAAAATCTTTCTTCAAAAAACTCATGTTTTCCTTTCATGTAATATATTCATATCTCGAGAAAATAAAAATGGAGATAAATTCAAATTAATTAAAATTAGAGATACATATATATTTGTACTCAACTTGGTTGAGTTGCTCAAAGTAATATGAAAAATATTCTCTTTATTCTCTTATATTATGTTCTTTTGGGAGGATTTACTATTCCTGTAAAATGTGAAGAGAGGATTAACAGGTGATTATTTTGTTCCTTTAAGGGTGATAGAAGGTGGTGTCAAGCGATGATTAGGAAGATTCATTCTAAATACAATTTTTCTGTGCATGGTGAGATTAGGAGGTGTTGCATTCCAATTTACGAAATTATTACCTCATATCTCAGTTTCCTTACATGTGAATTGTTCATTTCTCTTTATTATGAAAACAATATAATAAAAATTTATTATGGTTATAACAAAAAATTATTACTTCTAAAATTACTATTAAAAATAAAATAATTTCTTCATGTAAATAAATTATTTTTCACCTTACTTATTAAATTTATTTTCATACCAAATATATTGTATTATTTATTTTTTTATAAATATATTTTTATAATTTTAATCATTCAATAAGATTTATAAAAATAGTTCTAAATCATTTATATATCATTTTATATTACTTTTAACAATAGAAATATTTTGATAATCTAATTTTTTTATTTATTAATTATTTTTAATATGTCACATTAATCATTTCAATCACAAATTTTATCATCTAATCCACACCAAATTCATTTCCAAATTCCTTTACTCTCTAATTTTTTAATTTTTTCCTCTCCCTTTTCCGTGTATCATTTCTAAAAAAAAAAACATAGTCTCACGCTTTTGAATCAAAAGTAGTATAATTAATATATATATATATATATATATATATATATATATATATATATATATATATATATATATATATATATATATA
>Ga0214542_1004286_pt1 | contig 28434 bp, 16 predicted proteins | sample CNSS1metaG_FD_160096 | JGI IMG/M metagenome (GOLD analysis project Ga0214542, IMG submission 160096) | Root nodule microbial communities from cowpea collected in UCLA plant growth center, Los Angeles, California, USA - CNSS1 | ecosystem: Host-associated > Plants > Roots > Nodule | place: USA...
ATATTTTACATTAAACTTTATTTAAATTTTATTTTAAAATTATAAATATATAAATTAATAAATTTATATTCGAAATATTTGTATAATATTCAATATCAACAATATTTTAGAGTTGGCTTAAAAATAAAAATTTTATAAATTCAAATTTAAAATTTTAAAATAATTTTATAAAAAATTAAAATAAATATATTTAAAATTTTAATATTAAATATAATTAATATTATTAAAATATTTAATAAAAATAATCATAACATTATATAAAAGTAAAATTTGGTCTAAATTTGGATTGCCCAAAATTGAAATTTTTTTAAAAAAGTTGGGACTCAAATCAAATCAATTTAACAACTATGAGGACCAAATTGAGATTCATACATTAATTTGACACGTGTCACCATATTAGATTGACACATGGCACATCACAGAAGTGACACGTGGCATAAATATTTTTTTAAAAAAAAATTAAAAAATTTTAAAAAAAATTAAAAATTAAAAAAAATTAAAAAAAAATAAAAAATTCAAACGAGGAGTTGACACGTGGCACCTACTTAACGGTGTTAGTTCTCTACTAACGGAAAGTACCTAATTGATACTAATTTACAAAAATGAGGACCTAATTGAGACTAATAAAAATACGATGACCAAATTAAGATTCTGCAACAAAAACGATGACCAACGGAGTATTTTAACCTAAAATTTAAGTTAAATATATTTATAAAATTATCAAACTCAGTAGAGTAGAGGACTTACTAAACTAAACTCACACCGTGCTTATGTAAACAATACTACTATATATAAAGATGAAGGCTGATTTATTTCCCTAATATCTGTGTTTATATAATTTATTTAATTTGATCTCTATATTATTAAAATTTTGAATAATTTTTTTTCTTTAAAAAATTAATGTCTATTTGATGTCTTCTGTCAATGAATATAAATAACCTTATTAAACAGTTTAATAAAAATAACTAAATCGATGATAATGTCAAAATTTAGAAATTTAATTGAAACTTACAGGACCAAAATTCTACATTGCTAAAAAAAGAAACTACAATGATAAAATTAAAGTCTATAACAAAACATTGCAAATAAGATAATTAAAAACAAGAGATTAAATGCACTTAATTAAGACAACGAAATGAAAACGAAGGCAAAGAAAAAAATGAAAACTGTCACAAACCAGGAAAAAAAAGTTACTATTAGCATTGAATATCCTGAAGTAGGTGGGAGGTGAAGTTGAGCTTCATAGCACAAGCCATTTCGATGCTCTTTTTGACGTTCATAATCTTCAGAAAACGAACCGTGCCACTAAATTTGGCGTAGCTGGTGAGATTCAACGTCCCTGAATTCATGTCACCGGAAAAATTTCCGGTGACGGGTACCTGAGCGGACCTCAAATCAACGGTAACATTGATTTGTTTGGTTTTTCTGAAACTCACTTTGTCACCGTTGATGGGTGTATCACCAATCTTCGCACCCGCATAGAGCACACTCATGCTGCTATTGTCGTAAGTGAAGACACCGAAATTAGGGTTTTGGATGGTCATAAAGATGATGAGGGTGGCGTTGAAGGAAGGTGATGATGATGGTGAAGCGTTGTGAGTGATTTTGTTGGACGTAGCTGATCTTATTTTGGCACGTGGCTCCCTCACACGCATTATAGACGCCAAAAGCAGTAGAAGTGCACATAAGATGACGAAGGAAGCGAGAACGCATACGAAACATTTAGCACTTCTTCCTCGTTCCTTCTTCTTATCGTACATGGTTATCGATGTTTGATGTCTTGAATAAGAATGTTTGTCTGAATAGGTAGGTATAGAGAATTGGTGTTTTACTTCTCAGTTTTATGTGGAAATGAAGGTGTTGAGAATTTATTGCTTTTGAAGTAACAGGGAACAGCAAACTCTTAAGGAAAAATCTTGGAAGGCTTCAAATATCTGATTTTCTAAATGTTTTACCTTTCTATTGGTATTGAATGATTGATCTGTGTTGAACAAGTTATTAGGCAATGTCAATTATTAATTAATGAGTGCTTGCTGAGTTTGATTTGAGATCTGAAAACGCCATGTGTGATCATGGCAATGTAAGGATTATCCAATCCTACTGTTCCTTGCCGGCAATAGAAAGCCTTCAAGACAAAAAGAAGAATTAGAATATATATAATTATACTTCTATTAATATTACTTAAAAGTTAAATTTTACAACTAATCTAATTATATCTGTTACAAAGTATTAATTATGTATGTCTAGATTAGTTGTAAAATTTAATATAAATAGAAGTATAACTATAATTTTGGAACAAAAATGAGTTTTTAAAACAAATATATTTTTTCTGTTTTAGTTTTTTTACCAGGAAGCCTTCTATTTAATGTACAACAGTATAGCATAACAATGTTAGGTAGAAGTTTTTTTTTTCGTGGACAAAAGTGTATGACTTTTCCTAGATGTAACGCCACCCCATGTATACGGGCCCTACTATTCGCACCGTGAATTACTATTTTGACCCCTGGCCGAAGTCATATGACATGTTTCTTCTGTATTTAGTTAAAACTAAATTTTATTGATTAAATTAAAATAACAGATTTTGTTGTTGTGTTTGTTTTAAAAAATTAAAATAATAAGTAATAATTTTTTGGGTTAATTTTTTTTTTACGAAAAAGTAACAAAAAAATCATCTTGGTAAAATTTCTTGATTTGCGAGTAAAAAAATAAATATAATATTATTTTTATTATATGGTGAAACGCATCAAATCAAATCAAATAACCTAGATCGATTAATCAACTCAAGAGAATTTGCAAAACTCAAGAGAATTTGCAAAACTCAAGTCAAATCAATCCATCAGAATATGATTTGTTTGCATTTAATTTTACCTTAAACTCTGACTGATTCAACCATAAACCTCTCAATCAGACACATATCTTATCACTCCTCAATATTGAACTCCATTAAAGAATTGAAAATGATAAATTACTCCTGTATAATTATTTACATTAAATAAACTATTTATTAAAAACAATTTTACTTTGAAAATGTTGTGCAGTTATAAAAGAAATTAAATATTATGGAAATGGTGAGTGTTTCTTATTGTACCTAACTTATTTCTGAATGTTATAATGTATTTTTTACTTTTTGAAAAAAATACTTCTGTAAAGAATTTTGTCATCTATTTCTATCCAACTGAGACAATATATTTTTTTTTTTAGAGTAACACGTGGTAAATGATGTTTTTTATGCTACCTATTTTGTTATATTTATAAATGTAGGTAATTAAAAATATATCGGGTATAAGAAGTTAGATCGAAATTATAAACAAGTGACCTCATGAAGACTAATGTCAATGTAAAAGTCTAATTCACATTAAACTCATGTTTGCAAAAAACGTAAAAAAAAAAAAACTGCATGAACATTATTTTGATCATTTATATAAAAAATTTGAATCTTTAGTAATTAAATTTTGATAATTTTTTTTATAATATGAAGTGACATATTTTAAATAATTTCCTATTCTTTCATTTTTTTTTTAAATTGTAAAAAAAGTTTATCAAAAATTTAGTTACGGAAATATGATTGCCCTCTCAATATAAAAAAGCTCATTTATAGTTTTATTTTCACTGATTTTACCTAAGATAGAAAAAAGGCCACTGGATAAAGAATAGGACACTATTAACAGTTTCCTGTATATAAATATTTATTCTGAGTAAGAAATCCAAGGCAGAAGCTGCTGGCATGAAACATCATTTGAACCTCCATATTCTAGAAAGGTAATTGAATTCACTCCAAGAAAACGAAAATTCTGTATATGTTTGTTGTCATTTAACTTTTGATAAATAATCGTTTTCAAATATAATTTTTAAAATATTACAAAACGATTATTATTTTGTCAAAAATAAATTATCCACACACCCTGTTCGATCTATGTCTTGCTCCTTAACCGGAGAACTACCTAATTCCTTTTGTCACTTTCAAAACTGTAGTATGTTTTTCTATGTGGCGACAACTTAAGTGTTGCTGAGGTCTTGTACGGGCAATATCTCCTTTGCGCAGCCACCACATGTATGATGAAATGCCCAACCATCTTGCTGGCCGGTATATACAATGCCTCATCATATTCTGTGCTTAAGTTTTTAGCTTATTGAATAAATCTTACAATCTGGCCACGACAAGCTGCTAAAATGAAGGTGTTTAAATGTACTTGGGTTGATTGGTTACAGTTTCGAAGATACGTCCAAATCCCCTTAGAAATGCTCCTTATGGAACTCAAATTTTGTTTGACCTTTTTCGTTGAACTCGAAGCAGAGCTTGCTTAATTCTTTCGCCAAAACCGGTGCGCCACAATAGAATACACCTGTTGCGAATTGAGGATCTCAGTACAAGATGAAAACAATGTCTATAAATTTATGCTTTATAAGGATTGCCTGACCTATTCGTCCATTGCAGTGCTTGGAACATATTTTGGAGAAAACCTTCTTCCAGTTAGGCCTAGCAAAATGAGTTCTCACCTGGTAGTAAATTTAGAGAAGCAAATCAAGGTTTAAAATTAACTTAGTCAAGACTCAAAAACAAAATCTGTACGACTCTTTTAATTTTCCTAAACTAAAACTTATGAAGTTACAGTAAACGGCAAAAATGAAAGGCTTACCCTAGTCCCAGAAACAATATCAACTCCATTTTTTGCATGGTTGAGGGCTTGCACCATAGTGATGAGGGCGGATCTGGCATCGCCTTCCTCGTATACGCTAGTTAAGTAATTGTGCATCTCAATAACACCCTGAAGTCACATTGAACATAAGCTAAATACACATATAACTTACTGAGCTGGAAACAGAGGAAATGAATACTTAGAACTCTTCAAGAGAAAGTCTAAAAATATAAATATTTATAGTAGTTAATACCCTTTGATCAAGTTCAGCAACTTCGTTCATGACCCCTTTAAACCAATCGAAAGAACCTTGTTCTCTTGTTACCCAGTAGAAATAAGAATTGGTAGTCTTAAGTGTCTTCTTCCGTTTCGGAGAAATCTTATTGAAAGACGGCGAATCTGTACTCCCAGTGCTAAGGTCTGAACCTCTACTTGAATCAGAGACCGAGTCCTGGATAGTAAGCAACCATGACGTTACTTTCATAGTACATAAAAACCTTCGGAAATTGGTCAGATTTTTTTTTTATTTGCACAGTTTTATGTGAAGAAGCATCAATAAATATTTTGTTAATGAATGCACTAAAACTCACCGCCAGCTCCTCCATTTTGACAATATTGTTGAGAAGATCTTTTAGAATGCTAATAAAAGGTGTTGCTCCAATCCCGAGACCGACAAGTAGTAGTACATCATAGTTTCTGTAGTCTTGTGCTGGCGCACCGTAAGGTCCATCTATCCTTAGCTTCGGTAAGCTGTGTCAATTATTGATACCAAGAAGATGACAGGAATCTGAGCATAAAGAATTTTTTTCTAAGGGCGAAGCTACAAGGCAAACAAAGGTGGCAGGTCCATCACGTACCATTTCTTGGTGGTTTCATCAGCCCTGAGAAGGCCGCTCTTCCCAGCTACGGGAGGCTCACAGGCAGCAGAAAATACCCTTCTGAGCTCCTGTGTCCAATCTCCCAGTTGCCGTATGTGAACACTCAGGTAGTCATCGCCAGGTGCAGAGGTAATAGAAAATGGATGCCTATCATACGTAAGTGTATTGTTAAACATCAACCAACTTAACATGAAAAGGAATCGTTAAAAAGTAAAATAGAAACAGCAAGAGGTAATAGAAAAAGGATGTCTGTCATGCGTAATTGTATTGTTAGATATCAACCAACTTAACATGAAAAAGATTCGTAAAAAAGTGAAATAGAAACAGTAAGATGTGAAAGGTGATCTCATTTCAATTCTTTTCTTTTTCGACATCCTAGAGGGGTTATCCATTTTTGTGGTTAGAATTTACATGAAGCATGAGAAGTTCAGCTACTGCAAAGTAATGTAGAAAAAAGAAAATAGCAACCTACCACTCAAATGGAGAAACAGCAGGACATTGTACAAACATGTATTGTCCACTCTTGTAACGAAATTGAGGCGGCTTCGACATTTGCAATGTCAGAACATTTCCAGTATAAATGGCAACCTACAATGATGTTTTTCACAAAAATAAGATCCGTAAGTTTGAGTTGCATCTCTTTGTTTGGCTTATTGAAAGCAGTGATGGCTCAGGTCGCTAAAGTTTTGTTTTTTTAACATTGCTTATTATTGCTGTGCTCGATTTGCCAAGAGCAATTGTAAGCAATGAAAGAAAACTAAAATGCCAAGCTCATAACAAATTTGATTATTCTTTTAGAAGCGCCTAACTATTTTCTTTTCTTCTGTTCACCTTTATAAGACGGACTGTATAGAAGCCAGAACGGAAGTATCTTAGCGTTCTTTCTCCCACATAAAGGACGATTGGAACTGCAAGATACATCCATGTCTGAAAAGAGAAATCAATGCGTTTAGTAACTAAGCAGGCTAGGAAAAAAAGGCTTTAATGATGCTTCTAAACAATTGAAATTTGATACTAAAAGGTGCATACCGTTTGAAGGTGCCATTTGCGCTCGAGGTAAAGATTTACACCATGAATGATGAGCAGGACATAGACAATGACAAATAGATGGTGTGAATACCAGAATGCATTGAAACCGGTGAGCCTATTAAACGGTTTAGGAAGCTTAATAAGATTTCTTCTGAACCATTTTGTTGCAAGAGTAAATGCTATTGCCATCAAAATCACCATCAGAATTCCAGTCACGCCCTCAACCCCCTTAATGAGGTCTCCGTAACTGGGTTTGTGATCACCAAATACACCGTCCAAATACTTCTCATACGTTTTATGAGACGAATTTACAAGTTTCGGGAAATCACAAGCAAGGTGATTCCCGGCATGAAGTATCACTCCAATCACTACTGCTGCAGCAATTGTCTGCAAACATCCATAACATAACATTACATCCACTAAGTTTAATATATTCAACTTGTTTTCTGGTGGTGCTGTGTGGGGCGTACCTTATGAAAGTTGATGTTATCATCGAAAGGTGCAATGTAAGACAACTTGGTGGACCTAAGCCACGTTATGGTATTTCTGCAGACGGGAAAGAGTATAAGTGCCATGTTGAACTTGAGTGTTTCAGCAGCACCTTTGGCCGCGAGGAGACAGTAACCCATGACATGATAAGCATTTTTTCGCTTGTACTCGATGAACTTCCACGTAAACAGCCCAATCATCACTGAAACCCACAATGCTAGAACCCAAAGCCTCTTCCAATTTTCTTGCAAATAGTAGACCATCCTGCGGCTCATCCTACGTATCGGGCTTCTTGACCTTATTCCTTGTAGGTTCTGACTCAAAACTTGACTGGTGTAGCTTAGTGCTTGGCTGTAGTTCAGATACGTATCCTTTTGTAACAGAAGCGTCTCCAATTGCCATAGCTGCGCCAACACAACCACCATTAAAATCTCGCAAAAGAGTTTGAAGTCCTATACTAAAACACTTTCCAAATTTTCGACCTTCATTATTGAAGATTCCATTATTTCCTACACATAGAACGAAAAAGCAGCACATGCACATACGAGTATAAGGTATAGCTGCTCTTGCCAAATCAGTGAGATTCTATCACTTTTTCAGGCAACAAATTTTTGCATCCACGTTATATTCAGTATCTTATTGTAGCAATATTTTTTTTTTGTATAAAAACAAAAATTTACCTTTTTAATAAGTTACTCCTAAAAATGGACTGTGAAATAATGCATTTGATGTCAAAAACAGATTATGACTGAGGATATATGAACATTAGAACATATATAAACATCACTCAACACAACTCTTAAAAACTACGTTTTAAAAGCATTTGCATTCTAAATTCTTATTTGTGCTCTACTTTTTGACATCAAATATGATTTTCCTATGAGTAAGAAGAAATTTTGCAATTAAATTGATTTATGAATAAAATAATTTTATATTATTAATTGATAAAAGGTATTGTTACTGTGTCTTTTAAAATGGTTATTATAAAACTCAACCAACTTTTTGATTGGATGTCCACATAAAATTGTTTTAGACTATATACTTCTTTTTTTTCATTTTAACTCTCGCTAGCGTTAAGTTATATGATGACATTTTAAAATATTCAATTTATTAAAAAATTACATATTCTATTTCATCACTATAACTTTGGATGACTAATCTAAATAAATATAAATTTATAGTTTTTATATACTATCTTCGATTTCATTTTATAACAAATAAATGGTAGCTGCTTATAGAAAAATAGCCGAAAAGCGTATTAAATAAGTTAAAAATGTGTCCTATGCTCTAACCGCATGAAAAAACAGTTCAGCTGACTAATGCATATATTCTAAAAGTTTTATATTGGTTAAACAGATTAATATGGTCACCACAATATATAAATAAGTAATTGAGTCAACTAGAATGCGTTCGTCACTATGCACGTACTGTGATTGAATCGTTACTTCAATTCAATTACTTATGTAATCTTGTCCTCTAGGACACCTATAATTAATTATAGCGTGTAATTTGCTAACTAATTTCACCCAACTTTGGACTTTATATAAAGGAGCAGAGCTGGTCATGCATTGACTTGATTAACAAGAATGAATAAACCTAATTAACAAACGGAACAAATTGAGTTGTCGTTTTCTCTATAACACATGGCATAAAATATTACCAACATTGAACACATTCTGAAGTGTTTTCATTAAAATACTTAAAAGAGTAGATAATAACTTTTATATAACTAATAAATTAAATTAAAAATTAACAATGAAACCAAATTAACCATGGACTAAATTAAGGTTAATCTCAACCACGCACCCATATTTTCTTCTTTGACATACTCAATATATCGTGGAATTAGACATATGCATGTTTTCTTGATAAATTCAGATGTTATGGTTTGTAGAGAATTCAAACCTCAATGTAGCCAAGTCTTTCAGGGTCTAACTCTTCCATGATCAGAGCTGCGTATTCTTCGGCTTGCTCTTTTAATCTGGATAACTTATTTGCTGAAGCGCTTAGCATAATGATCTGAGAAATGAAATATAACCGTCTGTTTAATACAAGTTTTAAGTTTACACATAGACATCATTTAAATTCAATATAAACACTTTTCAAAAAATTATAAATTTTTGTGAGTAGCAACAAATTCATCAGGTTCAGTAGTAAAATGGAGCAAAGATTTGATTCTTTGCTTGGAAAAAAAAGTAATATATATCATTATTATTTTAAATATATTATCGTTAAGAATTGGGGGAGTCAAAATAATATATACTAAAATTTTTTGAACTCATTAATCATTCATTTGAGAATTTTGTTTAACATTTAACGTAAAATTATATTCTTAATACTCAATTTGAGAATACCAACTTGTACCACAAATTTGAGAATGTTAATTTAAGTTATTAAAATGTAAAAATATTTAACTAAATACTAGTAAGTGGTATATACTGACGCCTGTAAATTGGTGAGATTAAAAAAATAGACTCAATCGGTTTAATTTACAAAAAAAGCACGGAATCATTGGGATGAAAACAACTATTTGATGGTTTGACCGATGTTGGTATTTCTATGGCGTGCATGTTTGGACCAGCTACAAAAAAAAGAAGGTAAATGTCCATCCTACCCCCACCAACCGCAATGAAAGCGTCAACTTTATAAATTCCAAGAAATTTGTTTAATCAACAAAGTGGGAGTGGCATCTATGTGAGCAAAAGCCAGAAATTCATTGGCCTTAGAAAGGAAATTATTTGTGTATAATTAAATTTGATATATTTTTACAACCATTAGAAAAAATAGAAAAGAAAAAGTGTGAGAGATAAATGATAAAATATATAATTATTAATTATTATACGAATAATATGACTTAACTTTCATTGAATAGCACCTAACAGTACGCTTATTGCTTTGGAACAATAGAAAACGTCCGGAAGATCAATTTATTAAAACACATATTTAAACGTTAACTAATAAAATAAAATTTTTATTTTATTTATTTAATAAATATAGTCTTCATCCATAACAAGAATATTTTTATTTGGTGTCGTAATGCGCGACATTACAATGCACGACATTACATGTGTTTTTACTACTTGTAAATAATAATCAGCTTCAACTGATTCTAGTTATTGTTATGGTTAATTATTAAAATTCAACTTGACAATATATGAGTCTATATTTTTTACTGACTTTTTTGGTACTATCCTCTGGTGAATATTAAAAGTGAATATTAAAAATACATTATGTTAGTATTTTAAATATTGTTTTAATATATTTTAAAACAGTAGAATTAGTAATAATTAGTGTATTATGAAAATACAGTATAGGAACAACACTAAAAAATCAATAAAAAATCCAAATTTGCTAACATACGTATAGGCTATAGAACAACATAGCACAAGTGCCTTTTGAATAAAAATAAAATAGTTAATTAAATATTTTCATTATAATAAAAGTAGAAAATGGACGTGTTTTTCTCTCTCATAAATTATTACCAAAAGAAGAGCACACACGAAGCCTAAGATTAAAAAAAAAACTAAAATTCAATTTTTAAAATAAAAACAAACAACACATGTCAAACTTATACAATTAAATATACGACTGCAGTTAATAGTGTTAATTAAGTGTACGTGGGAAGAAATTAATTAACCATGTTCTAACTAAGTATGTCAAGTTCCTTACTCTTTCTTTTGAAGTTGTTGATCACGCTTCCACTTACAAAAATTGTTGGTTATGAGTTACGCTAGCTTCAACTATTTAAAACCCTATAGAAAAATAGTATTCACATGGCTATGCATAAAAAAGTCTTAAATATATTGAAAAATTAATTCAGTAGACAAAGGAGAAAACAATTCAAATGTCATAGGTGCACAGATGTATATCTGTTGATGAGACATGGAATGAAATTTCGGACAGAAATGTACCTCTTTCACTTCTTCTTCGGTGATTCTACCATCTTCGTTCTTGTCCACCCTATGAAGGTGATTAGGATTTTAATTAGACAGGGAGGAAAAATAAATATTTGCAGGAGTTTTTCTATCGGATACAAATACGTAAAGTAAAAAACTTAAATATAGATTTAACTCTATCGCAATTTAAATGTTTCATAAACTCAGTTCATTTGAAGTTTAATTTATTTAATTAATTATTTTCGCTTTAGTATAAAATTCTACGTTTAAATTCTGAGCGATTAAAAACGTAAAAAAAAGGACTAACACGCTACTTCTTCATGCCGCAGTTCTTTTCATAAAATTGAGAAATCCTTAATTACTAAAGCAAATAACGAAGATTTTTAAGAAGAGTGGTGTTTATTAAAATAAAAAGATAGGAAAAAAATTAAGTGAGAAATTACTTTTAACTAACTTTGTTATTTTTCAAAAAATATTATTTAGTCAATCAAAGCTTACATATCAAAGAAAATCTGGAGCCGTGAATCAAAGCTTTGATCGGTAATTTGCGACCAGAATTCGCTAAGTTCGTCTCTGCTGATCTTTTCAACCCTGAGTCTTCGTCTGCGACCCAGAGCATCGAACAGTTCCAGTGCGAACTCCTTAGAGTCCTTCATTCCTTCAACAAATAGAAAAAACTCTTGAACCAAAAGCGTAAACAAAGGAGTGAAAATGCAAACACGTGCAACGGAATACTCTGAATTGAAATTTGAAAATAAGTCGAACCTATGCATTGCGCAAAATCAGTGCGGTAGAGAAAACCGTCTCTAGCAAGACTATCGAAATTGCTTTGCACCTCGTTCCAGGCATCAACGCCGTTAGATTTACTGCTAATGAATTTCAGTCCACGGAGCGCTTTCTTCGTACCGGAGCGGTTGCGCTCAAGCTGAGCGCGCTGCTTCCTAAGATCTCGCGGCACGAACGCCGTTTCAGATCCTCCCTGGCCCCACGAAAACCGCCGCAGCTCCGCCTTGAGCTCCTGCGAGAACTGCCTCGCCTTCGCAACCGCCTCGGTCTTAAGCTCCTGCGAGAACTGCCGCCACCGGCTGGGAGAGCTCCTCCTGATCGATGGCGACCATGCGGAGGACACCGGAGTTTCAGTACCGCTTGCGGCATAACCTTCGTCGACGTTAACGACAGCCACCGGCTCAACGCCGCGGAGAACGACGGTGTGATCGTATTGAACGTCAAGAGTGACCTCGACGTACTCGTCGGCGACGGAGTAGGACTCTGTTCCTGGCGACGTCCCTGCGCTGACGAATGCAATATCCGGCACCGTATCAGACGCCCAGCGGCGTTCGTGCTTTGGAGAAACGTTCATGATGACTGAAAACAGAACAATGTATAGTTGTAGTTTAGGTACAGGTATCGTTTCTAATGCGATATTATAGAGATATTTTAATTTAACGAGATATTAGTTTGTTATATAATAAGGTGCGGGGGAAGGTATTGGGAGGAGTTTGGTTGGGTATGGGAAAGGAGAGAAGAGAGTAGAGTTTAGGAAAGAAGAAGGAGAATGAGAATGTGGCAAGAAAAAGACAATAACGTGTGCAGAGCTCTTGATAGAAGGAAACAAAATAGTTTGACCAAAGAAAAGGACAATGGCTTTGCTTTTGCAGTATAAACCAAAAGAAGGCAGGCACTGTTGTTACACTTAGAAAGAACAGAGATTACGTGGAATAGTGATAATTGTAATCTATAATATCCATAAATGGAGGGCGTGGTTTTATAAAATAGAGAAATGTGTTAGGAGTGTAATTGTGCAGGTTAGACGATGGTGTTTTCTTGTTCTTGTATACTTTTGCATAAAACTGGAGGAAGTGGTGGAAACAGAGGGTGAGAGAGAGTGGTGGGGCCGGGGAAGGAAAGCGAAGCTTAAAACTTTAATGGTAGTGGGACCCAGGATACCAGAGTCTTCGAAGTCCACGACGGGACGGATGGCCGAGTGAACTCCACTCACGGTTGTCGCCATCAATTCATTTGTTTCTTTAAATCATATTTTTTTTCTAAAGAAAATAATTTATTTTTGAAGAAGTCAGAAGGACTAAAGCATCACGTGTACATGTGTTTTATCTTTTTAGAATTAAATATATTTTTATTTCTTAGATAATTTTTCGTCAAAACTTTAAATTAAAGTTTAATTATGTCTTTGTTCTACATTTTAGAATCGAATTTGATATTAAAAATTTTAAAAGTCTCAAAATAATTCTATTTTTGTTAAAACATTTCAAGTTTACTCTTTATTTAAGTCTGGGTCGACGTCATGTCTCAGTTTCTTGATTTTTTTTATTTTTATTTTTATTTTATTTTTGAACTTTAACAAAAATAAAAATTTTGTTACATGTCAATCTGTTGTCATGCCACATGGTAATATGACAAAGTGATGTAGCAGTGACAATGACACATGTCACTTATATCATTTCCAAAATCTCAATTTGGTCCCTTTATTTTAATTTTTGTTTTAATTTAGTCACAATTTTTGTAAAAAATTGTAATTTTGTCTCTTTCCAAATTGAAATCAAATTTAATTTCTATATAAATGTACACAAATATTTCTATCAAAATTGATATTTCAAGTAAATATTTTTAACCAGATTAAGTTCATTTAATTAATATTTTACATTGAACTTTATTTAAAATTGTTTTAAAGTTATTAATAGAAAAAAAAAATCATAAATTAACGAGTTCACGTAAGAATAAAAAACATATAAATTTAAAATTTAAAAACAATTTGAAGTAAAGTTGAATGTGAAATACAATTTTAAATAAACTTAGTTATGTTAAAAATATATAATAAAAATATTAATTTGAATAAAAATATCAAATTTAATAAAAATATTTGTATAACATTTATATAAAAATTAATTTTTCTTTTAATTTGGAGAGGGACAAAATTGGATTATTTTTATAAAAATAAGGACTAAATTGAGACAAAAATTAGAACACAAGGACCAAATTGAGACTAAGAAGATAACACCTGGTATGATACTGACACACCTGGCATTATCACTACCACATTGCCACGTGACATGACGACAACTTGACACATGGCAAAATTTTTATTTTTTAAAAATATTCAAAATCAAAAATCAAAAAAATATAAATATAAAATCGAGTAACAAACACATGGTACCCTATCTAACGGCGTCAACCCATACTTAACATAAAGGACAAACTTGAGACGTTTTAACAAAAAATGAGACCATTTTGAGACTTTTAAAAATTTGAATACCAAATTGAGATTTTGACTTCAAAATAGGAACCAAAGACACAATTAAACCTTAAATTAATTAAGTTTTCTCAACTTTAAAAATTTAGTATTTAGCTTTTTTTAATTAATTTTTTTCAAATTTATTTAACATTTTAAATGTATTTTATAACAATATTTGAGTTATTTGTATCGTCTAACTCATTTTCACTTTTATGTTAATAGAAAAAAATGGTTTAAAACATTAAATCAACTTAATAATTTTTATTAAAATAATTAAATTCATCCATCGATGAAAAATTAAATTAATTTAAAATTTCGAAAAGTTAAATTAATTTAAAATTTCAAAGTTAGATTAATTCTAATTTTTAATATTTAACATTTTTTTAATACATTTTTTTCGGTTCAGATGTTAATCTCGAGTGAAATTGTAGCTTCATTTTAGGTTTAGTATTGTCTCCATATGTTTTAAATTTTGTTCATACCTTCTTCCAAGATTCTGGGGCATACCGGATAAGAATAGGGGATTCATTTGGCTTTATGAGATGCCTTTTATCCATCAGTTCACAAATTAATAATACTTTTCGTTTTGTATGTCATCTTGAGTTTTAGGCTCTCTTTATTTTATTTGAACAGACAGTAACAAAGCACAGATTTATAAAGATAGATGAAAAAAAATTTCCCTGTTCTTATTAAATGAGTCAAGTAAAACAGTAGAGATAAATGAGTCAAGCGGAACAACAGAGATGGATTTGCGCGATGCTTAATAAAATCCATTCACTCATATATGAGTGGATTTAAAAAAATATAAACTCATTTTACTTTTATGTCCATTTTATATTATATATAAAATAATATGTATAATAATATGTATAATTAATTAATAATAATAAAAATATATATAAATATTTATAATAATTAATGATAATTACTATATTGTTAAATTTTAATATTTTTAATTTATTTAATAATCATTTTATTTTATTTTTATCTTCAAGGATATTTTAGTAATTTTCAAATTTTTATTTATTAAAACTTTTTTTTAATTTATTACATCAATCAAATCACTCACTAACTTTTTTAAAATTCATTTTCAAATCCACTCTTTTTATTCTCTAAATTCACTGAAAAAAACACACATATTCATCCATTCAAATCAACACCAATTCATCTTCATATTCTCTCTTAAATCTATCATACAAAGTGAACAAAGCCTTAAGTTTTTTCAATAAATTAATTCATCAGTTTCTCAAACCGAAAAAAGTGCAAGTCAATATAAAATTATAAATATGCAACACTCTTAACTTTTACTACAGAATAACGAGTATTTTTTTTAAAAATCCGGAGTTTGATTATATTTTATCTTGTTTGTTGTTGATGAAACATTAGCATAACTGGAAAATAACATGTTAACAAAGTTTTCTTTTACAAACTTTGATAAATTACCGATTTAGATAAAAAATAATTACTTTATTTAAAAAAAAAAATTAAATATATTTTAATTCTATTTAGAGAAAGTTTGTCAACTTTGTAAACAAAAAATTATAAAAAAAAAAGATAGTTTTCCTTTGATTTGAGGCTGCGGAGCTAATTTTGAGGCAGTCAAATCGCCTATTTTACGCAGCACACTTGAATTTGCAAACAAATAATTTGAGTAGTCTGAAATTGTGATTTTTTTTTTTGAGTTTTATTGTAATAATGTTGTAGTAAAGCTAGATAAACAAATCAATGCAGCCTTGATAACTGTATGAAGAGAGATATTTAAGCTTTCTTGAAATTATGAAATATGCCTTTCATTGAATAAAGTTGGATTGGTTTAAGAGCTATGATGAGTTAACAATTTGTTTTTTAACAAATTTTTACAAAAAATATTATTTTATTTTAATTAAAAAATAAAAAATTATTCTATATTATATATATATATATATATATATATATGGACTAGTTTCTTCTAGAACCTTCTCTTGTGTGATGAGTCTAAAAGTTGAGAAAGAGTTATTGCTTATATATTTCAAAACAAACAATTAACGATGTCTTCACATTTATCTGACATCCTTAATGATCGAGATAATGTTAAATAATTTTCACTTACTTTTTAATTATTGAAAAAAAGAAATGAAAAAAAAAAAGAAAGAAAGTGGGATTAGGGTACGAGTGAGATTGTTCTAGAAGATCATTACGTATATTAGCGGAAGATATGAGGAAGCCATCGCTAACCTCCAAGTTTCAAGTCAATTGCTCACCAACTCCTATCCTCAACAACAATTGCTTATAGGCATAAATAAACCTATTATATAACATTCTTAATTTTTGTGATTCACATCTCCATTTTCCCCGAAAATATTATTCTATTTAGTATTCAGAAACGTCTTTCACAAGAATATTAAAACCAATCGAAATCCACACAACAAAACCGCAACTAATATTTTTTTTTATTCATTTATTTGGTATTGAAAATCGTGGCTGATAATTAGTGTTGCCAGTTGTTGCCTTGATGCCTATCACACCATTTCGTTGTTTGATTTATTTAGAGGGAAAAAAAAAGAAAGAATTAGTCAATAAGAAAGATGTTTAATTGTTTATTATAATGGAATGTAAGAAGTCAAAAGAAAGTGTTTTAAAAATTATATAATAGGATTGATTGGATAAGAAAGAAATACAAAGATGAAATAGGGATGTAAGTTTTATTATTTTCTAAATTTGTTTCCGTAAATGTGAACATCATAGTCCATTTTCTAGTCCCAATGAAATATATTTAAGTTTTAAAATTTAAAATAATTTTTTTATAATACTATGCGCTATCATATGTGTATGCATTAATATTTATTAAAATAAAATTAAATATATCAGATAAAAAAATAAATATTGATAAATAAAGAATAAGAGAAGAAGCAAAGCATATGATTTTATAAAAGATTTATAAAAATAACGGTCAATTTTTAAAAATTTAATAAATTATTATATTTAAAAAATAAAATTGATATTTTGAAAAGTGGACACAAAAAGAGATATCTCATTTATATATTGTTATAAATTCAATTACATAAAAATTAGTTACAACATGAATAAGTGGTTGGACAAAACTACCTGGTGCTTTCTATACATCCTTATTGTAAAATCAATTATAGTTTTATTATTTATTATCTCTTTTATTGATTTCAATAATCAAAAAATATAAATTTCTTTGACGAGTTGGATTTCAAGGAGAAATTCATTGTAACTTGTAAGAGTTATCTTGGAGAAAATAGTTTGAAATAAATTTAAATGATTGAGTATTGTTGAAAAACTGTGTCACGCTATAATATAAGTATGGAATACAATTATTATGTCCATATCAGAAACAGTTATTGGCGTGACCAAACTAGCATTGAGCATTTCGTAACTGTATCTTTGCATAAACATCAGATTTGTGATTGGATTTGATTAGTATCATTCGAAATAAAATGACTCTCATACGTAAAACAACCATATTTGGAAGATAATTAATTATATTTAAATGTTCATTGTTTGTTGAATTTTCTTGGATAATTGGGAGTACATAAAATCTTGGTTAGGTAGTTACGTAGCATCTGTAAACGTAAGTCTGAATCAACACCGACCTTTATTATTGTTTTTTAAATTCTTAGGTAATATTATTTTCTAAAAAAATTTTGTTTTGCACGTAACAAATTCGATTAAATTAATAGAAATATTTACTTTTAGAAATGACATGAAATTACAATAGAAATATCTACAAGAAACTTAAACTAAATATTTTTGCGAACCCAAAATTCATATAACAGTTACCAATTTTTATTGTCACAAAAAACTACATTAAAAAGAAAAAGATAACAGAGCCGAAAGTTGGTTTCTTTAATAAGAATCAGGCTATTACTTTCTGCACCCTCCACAATACTCAAAAAGACTTAAACACCCTTAATCATTGTACCATACCTCACCACCGCTTACACCAGTCACTGCGCCGCTGCTGTTGCTGCAAAGGAACAAGAGACAGAGAACGCTACACAAGAAAAAGAGTGAAAAAAAAAAAAAAAACTCATTTTAAAATATTTATTTAAAACGTATTCCGTATATTTTGAAAAGCTTTTTCCAAAACATATTTCATGAGTATTGAAAAACTCATTTCGGAAACATTTCATGAGTTTCTAAAATTTATTTAAAAAAATTTCATTCTGCAAAATTAAAATTTACTTCAAAACACATTTTATATGTTTCAGAAATTTTATTCCAGAAATTATGTTTTGAAAATTGTTCCGTAAATCTGAAAATTCTTTTTTGGAAAGCTTTCAGAGTATTTAATCTGAAAGTCACTTATTTAGAAAGTTTGTGGAGGTGAACGAAGAAATTGAGGGGTGAAGGAAGTAAAAGCCTAACAATCATATTGCCCGTATGATGTATTTGGTCTGAATTTTTAGCCCACACTTATAGAATTGTTTATACCGTGTAATTAATCTGAAACACGAGTTACTTTCTAAGTAAATGACTTATGATATCACATTAATATGATCGTACTTATATTTGTAACTCAAATTAAATCAATTACATTATAATTAATCGTTTAAATCAATTATGATATAAATTGTTTCAATTGAAATTGATTTTTTTACTGTACAGATTATCTCTTTAATTAATAATTGAAATGATTTATTTCACACTCGCAATTTCATATTTTCTTATATCAAATTAAAAATTAAAAAAATTGATGACATAATAATTAGGTTATTATTATGAATTGATAATAATCACATAGTTGAAAAGGCTAATTAGTCCTGGCGCACGTGGTTGACGTTTAGAAGGAGTATTATGGAATATTGGGTGTAATCTTTTCCAAACTTGGAAGCGATTGATATCTATGCGGGACCCACTAAGATCACTATCGTTGCAAAAGAATGAGGGACACGCGTCCTTCATGCATAATCCAAAAAATAATAATCTCTGTTTCATTAAAAAATAATTTTCCTTTATCAAATCTCATTCATCCCTACCTTAATTGTTTGCTTCACAAGGGAAGAGAGAAAATAAAACTTGTGAGAGTAAATCAAATTTAGATGGGTTTATTAATGAAATTCATGTATAAAACAGAAAAAAAAAATTAAATTAATTGAGGAATACAAAACTTATTTTACAAGATTAAAATTCTTGTTAGCCATGCAAAAGCAAAATGATTATGTTAGTTGCAACAAAACGATGTAGTTGAAGTTTGGTTTATACATTAGTTTAGTTTACATGCTCTAATGCTCAAAAGAAGAAGAAAAAAAATAGTATTAATTTTTAGAAGTGAAATTTAAATTTAATTTAACAAAATTAGCTTGTAAGACAATATTTGTATTACTGTATATTTGTGTTATTTATAGTCGATATGATATCTTCGTCACATAATATTTGAGACATATATATTTTAAATGTGAGACTAAATATCATTAGTAGTCTGATAAATTTAAACTTAACTCAATCTCATAAAAATGGTCTGTCAAGTAAAATTGTATATACTTATATGGTATGAATTCTGTCTTTAGTAAATATAAAATTTTTAATATTAATGATTTGGAAGAAAAGAGTATTATGTTCAATTTTATGATAACAAAAATGCGCAATTGTAATTTTACGGTATTCCAATAGGTTAAACGTCCCATGTAATTTAAATGATTAGTTAATACATTTTTTTTTCCTATCTAAGTGTTTAAGTTTTGAAGCAAAGAATCTAAAAATATCGGGTTGGTTGAATTGTCTTGGTTGAAAAGCAAGTATTCAAATTGGAAAGCATTTGATGAGAAAGAGAGTGGTGAGACATAAAAGCGTAAGGAAAGCACCAAATATGGTCACCAATCGAATCGTAACCAAATTCAGCACGGGTCGGTTTGAAAGCTCTTTCTCTTCTTCTCTTCAACCACACAAAACACCAAAGCCGTGTTTCAACTTTCGACTCACTGACCAAAGAAACGCACACAATCATAATCATGTCTGCCACACCATTACATTTCCTATCACTATCTACACATTTAATTTTCCCAATTAATTATCCATTATCAATGCTATTATTAATAACTACTAATCTTTAGAAGAAGTATTACAAAGACAATTAAGGAAAACGAGATTGTGATGGTTTTAAGCAAAATAATTAGTTTACCAATGGCTTTTTCAAATTTTAAAGCTTGATGAACTTTACAAAATTCAATTCATGCACAAACGACACTAAAGAAAATTAGGTTTATATTTATATGAACCCCTCAGGCTTTTTGGTCAAAGCAATTAGTGTCCTACGTTTTTAGGTTACTGTAGCACACACCATGTGACTAAAAGCAATTTTCAGCTGCTTGACCTATTGAAAGGCTACACCAATGGCTGGTAGGCCATTTCTACTTTCTCATCTGTTCTACCCACTTCATTATTATTGTCCTTCTTTTATTTACTCAACCCTCTCCTGTTTATTTTATATAAAATTAATTAAAAATACTTAAAAAAATTATCAGCAAAAATATGAATAAATTGAATGAAACAAATTACTTAAAATATTCTAACCCTTTTATAAAAAGATTTACAAGATATCTACAAAAATTTTACACATTTTAAAAATATTTATGGTAACAAAGTGTTGAAGAAGAAACGGATCTCCATACTTTTTAAAAGAGAAACGGATACACTAAATACTTTAGTTTTGGGATCTCCATACTTTTTTTTGCTACAAAAATATAATTTGGATTAACTTTTTTATTAAATTTATTTTTTTCAATTAGTTGTTAGTGTACTACGTGAAATATTTTTTCTAGAAAACATTAGAAATATCCAATTGAAAGAAAACGAATTTTGATTCCGAAGATTATATGTATATTTTATTCAAGTTGTAATAATAAGTATTGTTCTTTTCCGTGACCAATGAGAAATTTTGTTTGAGCACTCTCTTTAGTCACAGTGTTAGAATGTCCATAATTAGTTTTTGTTTACTTTTTTTTCTTTCATTTTCTTAAGAATGTCTATGTAAAGACGTAACTGAGAAAATAAGAAGCCAAAATCTTGAAAAAGAATCTAAATAGATTAGTTCTGGAATGGTTCTAGATCTTTGCTGCAAACAAGGCCACGTGTCACCTTCCGCAACATGTGTTAGTGTTACTTAAACAATTTCAACGTCAATACTTTTCTTCTTAGAAACACTTCAATACCCATCGATGTCTTAAAAGGGCTGCTTTTAAAAATCTTCTCCAAATCTCACATGTTCCAAACCAGATTTTGAAGTAATAAAATATTTATTCAAATGCAAAATAGAAAATTGTTACACTACCAAATAGACGCAACTATTTTTCACTTTCTGGTCCCTACTAATAAAATTCAACCTTTTGTTATATCATAGCTAGAGAAAATATCTAATTATTTGTTTTCTTTTTCAACACCATCCTTGTCGTGAATAATTTTCTTTCTTTCCCAACTGTTAATGTTTTTTTTTTTCAGAACTAAAAATTAACTTAAACTAGATGAAATCTGTTAGTTTAGTTAATATTACATGTACTGTTTCCGTATAAGTCAATAATTTTCCGCGCTATTATTTAATGAAATGTCGGCAAAAGGCTCACAAAAAAGAAGAAGAAAGTAATAAGAAAGTGGGTTTAAAAATGACATGTCAACGTCGTGGCCCTATATAATAATACGCGCTCCGCCATGGAAGAGTGTGTGAGTGAGCTTGTAAGGGTGGGTACGTGAACATGTCATGTTGTCACCCATACTGGTAGCAGCAGAATTTGAAATCAACAAAATCATTTTTTTATTATCTTTCGAAGACGTTCTCCGTTTTACTTTTCTACTGCGAATGTTACGACAGTAATGATATAAATGTGTTCCTTTGGCCCCGTTTAAACTTGACGCAGAGAATCTATCTAGCGAGGTTGAAAGTAAGAGAGAGTGAATTTGATAAAGATCAAAGAGAGAAAGAGATGAGGGTGTTTCCTAGGTTCAGATCCCTGTCAAGAGCAGTTCATCAGGAACAGGAACAAGAACATGAAGAAGAGAAAAACAACGCAGAAAAGTTGAGCACGTCCCTGACAGTTTGGAGAAAATCCTTGGTGATGAGTTGCAAAGGATTCACTGTGATCGATTGTTATGGGAATTTGGTGTATCGGGTCGACAATTATATTGGTCGACCCAACGAAGTCACACTCATGGATGCCTCGGGAAGATCTATTCTCACCATGTTCCGCCGCAGGGTATGTTTAAATTATTGTTCTTTATATATCATAAACTTTCTCTTCTTTCTTTTTTATTTGTTTATATGAGGAAAAGTGATGGTGCGATTCGTTTTTTGTTGACGATGGTTTATTAAATAGTTTATGTATGTTTGACCATGTGCAGAGGCTTGGATTGTTGGATGAATGGTTTGTGTATGAAGGGGAAGTGGGGAACATTAGAAGAAGGAGAAGTAACTTGTCTAAGCCATCAAAGAGTCCAATTTGTTGTGTGAGGAAGAATGTTAATATTTTACATGGCAACTCCAATGTTCTGGCCTATGTGTTCAGTGGAGTTTCACATTCAGATAAACGGCATGTGGCGTTTACTGTAGAGGGTTCCTACGCACATCGTACGTGTAAGGTGTTGGATGAGTGCAGAAGGGTCGTGGCTGAAATTAAGAGGAAGGAAGCAAACACCAAAAACGTCTCTTTTGGGATAGAGATTTTTCAGTTGGTTGTCCATTCTGGCTTTGATCCTGCGTTTGCCATGGCACTCGTCTTACTCCTCGATCAAATGTTTTCGTGACACTTTTTCATTCTACATGCGCTTTTTCTGCCTCGTGTTTTGTTAATATTTTGAGATGTAGTATATTTCAAGTTTTGATATGTTGTTCACGAGAGAGATCATAAAGGAAAACCCAGATTGGCCTAGGACTGTTACGTTCAGTTTCTCAATTCCTTGTTTCTTTCTTTCTGATAAAATTTATAGAAATTCAACTCGTTTCTAGTAATTAATTTCCACTTTTCATTCATCCTTCTATTAAAAGAAATTGTGCTTTAATAAGATGAATAGAGAAACAGTTCAAATTATGAGACTCCGGCAAACTACAGGAGAAAAATGTTATTGGGTAGTTAAGGTCACATTCATGTATCACATCTCTAATCAGTAAGCACCGACTATCCACAGTACCGTAAGTCTCCCGCACTGAGCAATTACTTATGATGAGAAATGATAACAGAAGTGGCATGCTATGGCATGTCTGTTACATAAAGTCATCGTACATAAGCACGCGAAAAAACTGAGAATCTGCTTGCTACTGTTGCCTCAAATGCTCTACATTGAACTAAGAATGATGTTATTTCTGTATACCTACAGTTAAGTTACAACATTTGAAACGAGTTTTCCCTTGAAAATAACATTTTCAACAATCTGATTGCAGCCATAACGATAATATAGAAAGCAGCCAATGACTAAATCTAACTTTGGGTAATCACAACAGCTGTCACAGCAATAGATGCTTCTAATTAGATAAGGCTTGATCAATCTCACTTGCCCTTTCCCCGTTTCCAATCCACTAATCCTAATTTTTGAACCTTGAATTGACTAACATAAGCCTTACCCTTATCCAAAATCCTATTAGTTGGGTGCATCATCGTAAGCTGCTTCAGTATGGTAGCTGTCGAGTGCTTGTTTTCTTTAATCAAGTCCCTAACCGGTTTACTGGGTAATGGCATACTTGATTTTGAAGAATAGGGTCCCTTCTTATCATAATGTGAATGAACACCATTCCTATTCTCGACTGTGGAAACCCGTGGCTTTTTTGCAGGAATTATTTGGTCGACAGTTCTGGCCATCAGGTTGGATCTAACCACTGAAGTTGGTGCTGAAGACATTTCTTCATGGTTTGCAGTTGGCTTCAAGTTTTTACCTTTCATGTTCTTATGTGAAGTCTTCTTCTGTGATCTCATGATTCCATATGGGTTCTGTCCTGGAGAGTTCGTTGTCATTTCACACAGAGTTTCTGCAGCTTCTAATAATCTTGGACAGTGCCCATCTGCCAGAGACCAAAATATTAAGCGGGGAGAAGATGGAGACACCTAAAACCACTTGTAACTTCAGCAAATGATTTAAGATTTACAATACATAAAACGTATTTCAGGCTTGCTGGTCATGCTGGCTAGATTATAAGATTTCAAATGAAATTTGGTATAAAATTATTTCATGAGGGAAATAACATAAATGGAGGTTCTGAATAATTTGCCTGATATCCAACCAAGGAAAAGTAGGGTACAGCAATAGCCAGACAAGTGTGCAAATAAAGAAATGATGTGTTTTATTCAATAACATCAAGTGACGAAGGGGGGAAATATATTAGATACAACACAAAAGGTAAAAAAAATTCAGGTAGCCGAAGAAAAAAGTGTACCTGTAGTAGCCTCGAAATCTGTAGGACGTGTTACAGAAGATGAGGAATTCCAATGACAGAAAGGAAGAATAGCAAATAAAGATGGGCAATCTTTATGGCTTGAACTACTGGTGGAAGGAACAAGGCTCTGATCATAACTGAATGAATCAAGGTTTGTAAAACAACCACGACTGATATCAGTAGAGCTAGCAATTAAACCTATCCTTGCCCATTTACCTTGACATGTGCTTCTACTTGTTGATAACTTAACTATGTCTGAATTAGTTCTAGAATGGCTTCCAAAAGCAAGTGACCATGGGAAAGTTGGCAAGCTTGGTTGATGAGATACCTGCTTGCCAGAACGTAGATTATTACTATTCTTTTTTGGAACAACAGGCTTGGACTCATCAAGGAGCAAAGAATCCAAGTCCTGGGATCGAGGGACTGCAATCCGTTCCAAGACATCCTTCGGTTGATATAATGGAAAGTCAAGTAGACTAGAGGAATTTTTGTTTTCAGTACAAAGATCCTGGATGTCAAGTACTACAGAGTATAAATAACATTACCATTATATAGTTTTATTTTACATTTACTATCACTGAAGGTAAATTTGCTTAAGAACTAAAGAACAAGACCAGCCAAAAAAATTATATATACAGCTTTTATATTGCGCATGAGGTAGTCCATTGTAATTCATACCAGTCCTATAAGCTATAACTTGAAAAAAACATGAATCTACTGAATACTAACTATTAAGTACTAACCTTGTGGCATTCAGACATGTCTGATGTGCAAGACTGTTCTTTATCCTCGATACCATTACTTTCTACAGCACTAAATAAACTCATTTGGCTATGGGACATCTTGTAGAAGGAACTATCAATTTCATCCATATTTTGGGATTGGACAGACTTTGGTAACTGAAGGAGAGAGCAAGCCTTTCTAACTGAATCAAAAATACTGCCACTTGTATTTGATGTCTTCTTCCTTACATCTTCACTCAAACTAAGGCAGTCAAAAGTTCCCCTAAGCAGTCCATCCAACGATGGCACATCCAGAAGTTTTGTCACATCATGAATATCATGCTTCAGACCATATAACCCTGACAAAATTTCCAAAATTTCCAGTTTAGAAATACGTAATCTTAATTCAGTAATGGCAGCTATATATCATAAAAACCAGAAAGCATTCTGGTAGAGAAGCTTACAGAAATAACAACACCTTATCCAATTAGATGGTGCTCACTAAATAGATAATTGTTATTGTGTTATAATGGTTTCTCTGAGAGTTTTCTTTGGTCTTCTCTTACCTTTCTCTTAATCTGACCATCTTCCAGTGGATCCACCTTTCTTATTGGTAAAGAAACTTAAGACTAGATATTTATATTAATGGAACCAAGAGTATATGACCAAAACTTATAGGATGTTTGATCAGAACTGATAACAGTAATATAGCACTTTGTTCATGTATAACAGCATGTGGGCTGGATACTAATAGATGGACAAATATTACTGGTAACTGGTCAAAAATCATATTTATTAGGGGGGCTATTATTTTGAAATGCTCAAATAGAAAATTTGGTTAACCTAAAAACGAGAGCCGTAATTTAAAAAAAAAAAAGAATAATAACACATTAAATTTGTAGAAGTACAAAGAACTGAATATTGATAAAATGGCTTCAAAGTAATATAAATATAACCACAATGAAATTCATTTCAAGAACGATAATATAATATAGCATGTCTTTTGTTCAAACATACATGTTACAAGAAACATAATCAAGTTCCTACATTTATCTTACGCAATCATTTAACTGAGACTAAACACATGTGGTTATGAAATCATTTTATGGCTTCCATAGCATCACCATCACAATATTAAGACTAAAGACTTAGATATATTATGTACTTAGCTCTTGAAGAGAATGTTTTAGTACAGCAACATATAGCACAATAGTTAACTAGGAAGCTAGAGATGGGTGAATAGAGAGTTTCGACATAAATTACGTCAGAAACACCTAACCAGATTGCTAACAGGTTAAAGAGTCGTGACCTTAGGTAACATGCATAACGATACACTCACGCACAACCATAGTGAACCCAAGACTGCAAATAATCACATCAAAAAGTAATTTTATGCAAATAGTATGAAGAGTACAATAGACTTATAGTTACATACCAAAGAAGTTGTTCCCTCCATAAGCAGAACCAAAGATTGTGGCAGCCAATTTCAAAGAAGAACCACACTTAGCCGTAGAAGAGGCCACCTTGATGTTCCTTTTCTCTCCACACTTGGTAGAATGGCTCTTTTGCTTTGAAATTTGACTTTTCTCTGTACCAAAACAAAATCAAGGGAAAGGTTGTGAAAATATAGATATGAAGAAAATAATATCTGCTTTCGGGGACAGAAAATATTAGGAGAAATACTCTTTATGCGGTCTGATCCAAGCCTTTCAGAAGCATCTCTTGACTCCTCTAGTTTATTCAGGCTAGAGGATTTTTCTGATTCAGACATCCTTGGTCTCTTTGAACATGAACCACCACTCCGGCTAACTTTTGTTGTTATTTGTTGTAATGACATACCTTCTTCGACTTCAGGACAACTTTTCTCCTTTCCACTAGGCACATTTTCAGACAACTCCTTACCCTCAAGACTGCGAAGCTGACTAGAATTCTTACACAGTTGAGTCTCTAGAAATTCATTTCCAGGGGAAAATTGAACATCATATTTCATATTTGCAACATGTGGCACAACAAAGTTAACTGGATAAAAATCCTGCAACAATTAACGTCTATAAAAGCAAAACACCAAACACCATGACAAAGTTTTAAGAGTTTAGACTGAAATTAATGTACTTTACCTAAAAGACAACAACTCAACCGATGTGGCATGCATAAAATGGGTAGTTAGAGATAGCAACCACCTCAATTCTCATATATATACGTATCTATTAAGCCCGTACTAAACAGTTAACAGGTAACACAGGTAGTAATGGCTATTTAAACCAAAAGTAGTGTCTATGTGATAGAATGAAAACCCCATTAGGTGCCATGGAGGTACTCAAAGAGTGAGAACCTCCAACATGTATGTATGGCGTACCTAAACCTATACCTAGCTACTCCAATCCATTAAATGTTGTTTTCTTTTTCTCTCGAAAGCATGGAGCGATGCAGACAAGTCATGTTAACAATGAATGGCATAATAATCTGAAGAATGCGAGACAAGAATAGAATAAAAAGAATTCAAAAACGAGTGAGACACTTACCATGTTCTCGTGAAACTGTGAGAAACCCTTCTGATCCCATCAGTTGAGTAAATGGAATTGCAAAGCATTTTCGAAATTTACACAACAGGTGGTTGTGTGAGTGTTGGGTTATACAGTTATACATGAACGGGAAATGAAGGTGTATATTTACAAATGTGGCAAGTTCTGTTCGTCAGCGGGGAATATTCCGGCCAAGAACACCACCGCACACACGGTCTTCTTTTTTCCTTCCTTTCTTTTTCCACTACTCAAGCAATGGTTTATGTCACTTTGTTTTTTTCAGGATTCCTTTTCGCATAGAAAATTGTCAATCTTCTACTAACATTTTTATGAAAATATAATACAAGATGTTAGTAAGAAATTAAAAATGAGATTGCGTATTTGTTTATCGGTTTAATCAATTGGAAGTAGAGATGGCAAATAAACCCGTGCCCGTGGGTATCACCCGAACCCGTCCCCGTTTTGACGGGAATCCCCGCTTTGACTGGGTATGGGTATGGGTATGGGTAATACCCGAAATTTTCAACTGGGGATGGGAATGGGGATATATATATACCCGCCCAAATACCCGTCCCCGCTTAAATTACTAAACTATTTATAATTTATTAAATAATCTAAAAAATATATATAAATAAATAATATATTTACACATAA
>Ga0214542_1004290_pt1 | contig 28425 bp, 11 predicted proteins | sample CNSS1metaG_FD_160096 | JGI IMG/M metagenome (GOLD analysis project Ga0214542, IMG submission 160096) | Root nodule microbial communities from cowpea collected in UCLA plant growth center, Los Angeles, California, USA - CNSS1 | ecosystem: Host-associated > Plants > Roots > Nodule | place: USA...
CTCCTTCTACCACGTAAGTTGATCCCTCCTCTTGGTTCCTTTCGTTTTCAGCTCCTAAGCTCTAGTCTCACATCAATCTCTATAAGTCTAAGTTATTTTCGTACTCTTACGTCTCTTATTTCAGTTTTCCTAAGCTGTTGTTGAGCTGTGGTGAGCTTCTGTTAGGGCTATCATTTCCTTTAGCCCTCTTTTTCCAGGTAAGGGAAGCTAGGTTCTTTTTCGCGTTTTTGAAATATGTGGTTTGTTTTCGTTTCTGTTTTATGCTTAAATGATTGGAAAACGTTAGTTTTGGTATATTTCTGAGTTAGGGGTTCAAATATTAATGAAACTGTGATGTTTGACGTCATTCCTCGTATTCTAATGCGTCGCACAGTCGCTGGGCGAGTTTCTTGGCTCGCTGGGCGACTGTGTATTTTTCTGATATGCGCAGTTTTAATAAACTTGACTTTCCTGACTCATTAACCGTTGGATTGAGCTCAAATTTTGACATTTGGTTCGTAACATGCTATTTTATGGTTTGACCGGTTGGATCGTAGATTAGAAGTGTGTAGCTCGAGAAATGTGTCACGCATTACTGTAGTAATTTTGGTTTTGTGATAATAAATTTACTTAGGAATTTTGTTGTAAGTATTATGATTGTGTGTTATGCTTGATTGTATGGAATTGTAGGCACTTAAATGTTGGCACTCATTTATTTGGGATGAATACTATTTTGTTATATATGTATGTCATGGTATGCATTTATAAAGTATGAGATTAAATGAAATCTTGTTATGTTGAGTATGAAATGGAAAATATGACTTGTTTGATTGGTGGTGGTTTGGCATGAGACTTGAATGATTGAGATGGCATTTGGAAATTTTTGGTAAAAGAGTTTCAAGGGAAAATCTTAATGATGGTGGTTAGTGTATACCTTGATATAGGAGATGTCTAGATAAAGGAAGGTATCCTGAACTCTAAAAATTATTCACGCTCACATAGAGTAGAATAATTTATGTGGTGAGAGTGGCAGGAGGTCCTAGTCTTGGGACGTATTGGGCCCAAAACATTAGAGGATTAACCCTGTGTGTGGTTGGGTGATAACCCCTTGCGCCTAGACTCTGCAGAGTTTAGAAACCAGCATAGGTGCATAATTCCTTTAGAATTCTATATCAACAGTATGATCCGGATATTAAGTTAGAGAGTCCTTCAATTGCTTGCTTTCACATGTTTTGGGTGCTTACTGCTTTGCTTGTCTATAACCTGTTTTATGATATGCTTGCTCAATAACATGTTAAAAATTTTATCTCTAGCTTACCCTTTTGCTTGTGTTTTTCTTATGTGGTGTTTCTTTTTGCGATGATCACCAAATCCTTGGTGTGAGCAGACGTGGAGATTCCTGAAGATCGTTCAGATGATAGTGATGTTGTTGTCTTGTTTTGGGCATGGTAGTTGGTGCTCTTTTGAGCAACTTTTGTCATACCGTTTTATTTATTTATTTATTTTTTTGCAACTCCTTGCTCTGTGAGCACTCTCAAGTTAAGCTTATGGCCAATGTTTTGTGCCTTAGTACTCTTCCTCTAATAATATTATGGATAACTTTAGAAGATTATTCTTATATGTTTTCTGTTGGTACTTCATTTTATACTATAATCCTGCAACGTTTTATTTATTAGAATTATTCTACTAAATTGGGATGTTACAAGACTAACCCGCCATAGGAAAAGAAGTTGAAATTTCTAATTGAGTAATGAGTCAACAAAGTGACTGTTCAATTGTTTTTAGCTTGTATTTTAAAATTTTTTATTTATATAAAAAACACATTGTAAATATACTTTAAGTTTTAATTAATACATTAATATTTTTAATCAAATAAATTAAAATGATTATTATTTTTACATATTAAATTACTTTAGTGTAATTATTAAATATATTTATTTGTTTCAAGTAATATAAAACATAGATTAACTTTCTAAATTATTTTTATTTTATTTTTTATTAAAAAAATGTGTCATGCAGAATAAATTAAAGTGAATTAACGGGTTAAAAATTTTAACTTAACTCATCAAATTTTAACAGTGTTAGACTGTCTACGTACCTGCACCAGTTATGTCATCCATGAAAAATATCCTTACATATATTTTGATTGGAAAGATCTGGAACTCGCTTATCAAAATGTTTTTTAATTATACAAAAGTTAAGAAATTAATGTTATATTCAGTATTTCATTATTTGAAATTAATTTTTCAATGATGTTTAGCTAATTAGGTTGTGTAGTTACTTGATGATGGTCTCCTACCTCGATGATCAAGCTCCACATATAACAATAGCAAATCATGCATACTATTTTATACGCATTTACCTAAAAAGCCAAAAGTTGGAACATATTTTTAATTTTTGAAATTGTAATGTAAAAACTTTTTAGGTCACTCAATTTAGAATATTTCTGGGAAAATTGTATGAAAAAAAGACATTTTTAACATTTCTTACCGTTATAAAAGTGCAAGAAGAAAATATAAAAGTGTAGAAAGTAATAACAGGCGAAAAGAAGCAAAGCCAAGAACTATAAGCCCAAATATTATGTATTCCCACGTGCTGATTCATCGTGGATTCGTGGTCCATAGAATTTTTTGGCAAATATTTTTGGATACACGAAGGTCAATCATTTCATTTAATAACACCCTCCTTACCTGAGTAGTGTGGCCTTGTGACTCATGTATGACCATCCGTGGCTGGTAACTTCTTCCTGCACCTTCATATAATAAATTTCTGTTTTGACCTGTTTAGATTGTCCGAATTTTTGAAGGTAAAAAATACTTTTGGATTATAGAATTCATAAGGTAAATATGACTTGGAAATCCTGTAATTTGGAAATTATAGAACTTTTAAATTGTGTAATCCATTTTATAAGGCAAATATGAATTGGAAATCATGTAACTTTTAAATTCTTAATCTACCCATTTTTGGAAGTCATTTTAAAAAAAAAAAATTGAAAGTTATTTTTGAATTCCACAACATGACTTTCAAAAAGTTTAAAGTCATTCCTTGAAGTAGCACGAGAAAGCCTAGAAGAGGCATGGGTGGAATGAGTGGGATGGTTAAGTTGATTTACAATTAATTGAAGATTGGCTTGCATGGAAGCCATTTGAGCTTTTAGGTTCCTAACCTCTTGAGAGAGATTATTTAGGACTCTAGGATCAACTTCAACCTCCTCATCACCACTTGTGTGGAGGTTGGTTTCATCAACATGTTGTTGATGTTGGGTACTAGCACGAGTAGCCCTTCTAGTGCTCATGGTGATTGAAAGAACTTAGAAACTTTAACAAAGTGTGAAAGAAGAAACCAAGGACAAGTAAATCTCCAGGTTAGACAAGGTGAGTCTTTAAGACTTGTTAAGTACCAAAGCCAATCCTAACCAAGATGAACTTGCAAAAGGTTTCAAAGAGCACACAATTGTCTAAGTGCTAAGTAAATAGAATCACTTGAGACACTAAGCACAAAACAAGTACAAACAAGACTCAAAGAAAAGAAAAGACTAACACTAAAAATGGACCCTTAAATGGCAAAACTTTTAGAGACTTTGGTCTCACAAATTTAAACCACTAAGCGTCTAACTATGTGGCCTAAAAGCAAGGTCAGAAAGATCTTAGAACTTTCTACACACTCACTTACTAAAAACGATGCACTATAGTATGAAAAGGGTTATACTTAGGAGATGGGATTGAACACCTTTGGTTCCCCAAGACACCTAAGTAGGCCATGGATACAATGGAATGTTCAAAGCAATAAAAATTGATGCACAAGTTTTGGTACAAAGTGAAGCAAACCAAGAGTAAATTGGATGCTAGAAAATAAGATTTTAAGGATTTTTGGAGAACCAATAAAATGCCTTAGAATGCTTCAATTGTACCTAAATAAATGTCCAAGTTATACACAATTAAAAGAACTAAAAGGTGTGGCTGAAATGAGATCCAAAATATGCAACCAATGTGTTGCCAAGTTGCACAATTCCGAGAACCACTTGCTTGGCTTGAAGCCTCCTTTTGAATGAGCAAAGATCAACCTCCAACTAAGGCACTTGTAAAACACCTTAGGCCACCAAAGTGAGGCTCAAATCATCACCAAACAACCACTGTTTAGTGCCAAAATAACAACATAAACCTGCACAAAGAGTGAAAGAAAGAAAAAAACAAAATTATGGCAAGCAAACTAGTTAACACATTCTCTCTCAAATGAATAGGCTCAAAAATCTCAAACTCTCAAAGGTGAGGAAAAGGCAATCTTATAGAAAACACACAAGCTAAAATTCTACTTCAATATCCACCACCTAAGATGCTAACGTATCATAGAAACCTTTCTAAACTCCATTGCATCATCAAAGAACAAAAAATCGAGAGGCAAGTGTATGAACCAATCAAAGGAGAAAGCAAGAAAAGCTAATTAGAAATGCTAAACCAAAGAGAATTTAATGAAACATGATTGAATGAGTAAAGAAGAATTGACAAACAACAAATTAAAGGCTGGAAAGAAAGGCAAGCACCACAAAAGGAACCTAGAAATGCACTAAAATAGATGAAAGACAGCAAAAACAACAAGATAAAAGTGCTCAAAGTATGGTTGAAGTACTCATTGCAAAATAGTGGCAAGTGAAGGAAGTAATTCAACTTCAAAGCAAAGCAATATTGAAGCAATATAGAGCACACACTCAAGGAAAAAATATGGTGAAAACGAGCACTAAAAACACATGAAAACGCATAGAACAACAATGAAACAGTGAAATTTGAAAACTGCAGTGCCAAAAAACGTAAGCATAAGCCTCAACTTTAACGATTTTTCATTTTTTTGTACTCAACATTTTTGAATGATTCCTTTTTTGTATTTTTCGTTTAGATGTTAGCTAAATGAGGCAAAAATCAAATTGAATTTTGATGCACACAGTTACTTACAATAAATGAGAAACAGAGATTGTGCATTCAGTGATTTACTAGAAAATAGAGGAAAATTAGAGCAGAAATGCTCTCTGAAACTATGGAAGATGTTCTATGGAAAACAAAGCGAAAGAACTTGATTATGAACTAAAATCAAGCATGAACATAGAAGAACATCTTAGACACTCAAAAGCATGAATCCAATTTGTGAAATGGATGAAAAATAGTGAGACGTTTTCTTTACACATCCACAAGCATCACTTGAAGTTCATAACTCAAATGTGTGATGTAGGACTTGGTTCTCATCAAGCAAGTGCAAAATTCAGCAATATGAAAGAAAATGAAGATGAAATAAAGTGCTTAAACATGACTTAAGACAAAACACAACATAAGGAACTGAAAATGAAAAGATGCACCGATTAAGATGAAGAAAAACAGCAAGGAATCAAAGAACAAGTGTTGGAAAACGAAAATGGAACCTAAAACAGATTTACACCAATGAAGCAAGGAGTACTACAAGATGAATCAATGGAGATTCATGTAGCCTCAATGTCAAACAGCGGAAAACAACAAGAACATGAAGAAACAGAAAAAAACTTGAAGAAAACAATGGAGAAGAAGAACAACACGAAAATTGAAAACAAAACACAAGTATGGACAAAGAACCTTACCCAAACCAAGAGGATGGATGCACCAAAGGTTTGGATAGCTCTAGATACCAATTGATGGAAGTCCTTGGTGGAGAAGTGGAAGGACATCCATGGAGAATGCTTAGGATGAGTGAAAATGCAGCGAAAATGGAGAAGGAGTTGAGGCTTGCTCTCGGAAATGGAGGATTTATGAATATGAAGAGTACAATTGGTGTTATGGAATGGAAGGTGGCTAGAGGAGATGAAGGAGAAGGATAGCCAAGTGTGCTCTCAAATTAGAGTAGAAGAAGTGGAGTGCTCTCAACAATTATGCTTCTACTATGCAATTCAAGGGTAACCCTTACATGTGCATAGAAAGCTATAATTTATAGAAGATTAGCTTCCTTAATGCAATTCAAAAATGAAACATATGTAACACCCACTTTTTTTCTGTCCTAAATGTTTAAGGGCCTAGCCTTATCTGTTGGGCCTAAGGCTAACCCATAGAGTGCCCCAAGACCCCCTTCCAGCCTCTTGGTTTCCATTTTGCATTCACTTTGCAAAATAGCTCCCTTTATTGCTCTCTTTTCTCCAACAGAGCTCTGCTAGGGTTTGGTCCCCATCCAAGCTTGGTGAGTGTTTCCCTCCATGTAAGTTGAGCTCCAACTTTCGCCTTTCTTTTTCAAATCCTTTTGCTTTGGTTTAAAAATGGGTTCTTTCTAGAACCTCACCCTCGTGCTGGTGTGCCTTTCTTTTTAGTTTTTTGGTGTTCTTAGAGATGTGGTGCCCTTTTGCCAGTGTCTAAACCCCCCTCACAATAGCTTTTGTTAAGGTAAGGGAAGCTAGGGTTTCACTATTTTTAAGTTATTTTGCCTGTTGGGTCTGTTTTACGTTTTGGGTGCTTGATATATATTGTTTGTTGTGTGATAATACATTGTTTGTGCTCATGGTGTTGTTTGAATCTGGTTTGGCATGCATGAGAGCAGGTGGGTTCTGCGGAACTCGTCTAGGAGAGATGGGTGGTCGCTCAAAACGAAAAGCTCTCGCTTAAGCGAGGAGCTCTCGCCTGAGCGAGGAGCTCTGTTTTGAGGGTTCGCCTAATCGAAGGCCTTTCACCTGAGCTAAAGTAATCTTGCCTGAGCGAGATGGGCTAGCTTGAGCGAGACCTCGATGTGCTCTCTGTTTGCAATCCTGCCTAGGCGAGAGCTAGTAGCTTGAGCGAGGGTTCCTCTCGTTTGAGTGAGAGCTCTTTAGCCTGAGCGAGATTGACAGAGTTGGTTGAATATGTGTATGTTTCTAATGATTGGTTGATTTATCTCATTAAAAAGTTTAAGTATGATGCCTTGTATGTTCTATTTGATATAATGGGACTAGAATTGATGAGCTTGGTATGAATAAATTCATGAATCATGGTTGGTTGGTTGGTTGGATATTGGCATGAGATTGTTATGCTTGATAAATTTGTGGTTGGTGGAGAGACATGGTTGTGGTATGAGATTGACGTAATTCCATGAAACTCTTGGTGAGATTTCATGGTGGTGTTGAATGGAATGGACGTAATTCCATGAATATCTTGTTGAGATTTCATGGTGGTGCTGTAGTGTATATAATTAGGTAAGGATTCAAGTAAGGATTGCATCTTGAAACTCTAAAGAGTTCGTTAGTCTCACGTAGAGCGGACTGACTCAAGTGGTGAGAGTAGTAGGAGGCCCTAGTCTTTGGCAGAATAATGGCCTTAGATGTTTGAAGGCTAACCTTGTGCGTGGTAGGGTGAAACCCATTAGCAATGGCTCTATAGAGCAGTAGAGGCCACCACAAGCGCAAGCATCTGGTGAATCCGACCGATTATATGTATCCGAATAATTGATGCATACTTGATTGTTTGATATCACATGCTTGGATGATTGATGTGTACTTGATTTTAAATTACATGCTTAATTGTATGATAAAGATCTTTTTACTCTAGCTTACCCACTTGCTTGTGTTTGTCTTCTTGAGTGGTTTTCCTTTTTGCAATGATCACCAATTCCTTGGTGTGAGCAGATATGGGAACCCTTGGTGATTGTAGTGACGATGGGAATGTTGCAGCGTAGTTGGTCATGAGTTGATGTTGGGCTCACTATTGAGCTAATGTTTGAAGAACCTTTGTTATTTTTAATCTCTTGCTCTATGAGTAAGCTTTATGGACTTTTGTTGAACTTTTATTTTCTGTCCTGGCATTGTGTAGTGTCTCTGCTTCCCTTGTTGGTATATTTGGATGAATGTAAAACCCTTATACTTTAAGCCTCGTGCTCTTTAGATATTATAAATTATGCGATGTTTTATTTAACTAGATTTATCTATTAAATGGGATGTTACAACATATATGTGCTTGAAGAGCAAGCTTGATTCTCCGCCATGTGATGTAGGAGGTGATGCAAGATGATGCCAAGTGTCCTTGTCACACACTCCATTGCATCATCAAAGAACAAAAAACCGAGAGGCAAGTGTATGAACCAATCAAAGGAGAAAGCAAGAAAAGCTAATTAGAAATGCTAAACCAAAGAGAATTTAATGAAACATGATTGAATGAGTAAAGAAGAATTGACAAACAACAAATTAAAGGCTGGAAAGAAAGGCAAGCACCACAAAAGGAACCTAGAAATGCACTAAAATAGATGAAAGACAGCAAAAACAACAAGATAAAAGTGCTCAAAGTATGGTTGAAGTACTCATTGCAAAATAGTGGCAAGTGAAGGAAGTAATTCAACTTCAAAGCAAAGCAATATTGAAGCAATATAGAGCACACACTCAAGGAAAAAATATGGTGAAAACGAGCACTAAAAACACATGAAAACGCATAGAACAACAATGAAACAGTGAAATTTGAAAACTGCAGTGCCAAAAAACGTAAGCATAAGCCTCAACTTTAACGATTTTTCATTTTTTTGTACTCAACATTTTTGAATGATTCCTTTTTTGTATTTTTCGTTTAGATGTTAGCTAAATGAGGCAAAAATCAAATTGAATTTTGATGCACACAGTTACTTACAATAAATGAGAAACAGAGATTGTGCATTCAGTGATTTACTAGAAAATAGAGGAAAATTAGAGCAGAAATGCTCTCTGAAACTATGGAAGATGTTCTATGGAAAACAAAGCGAAAGAACTTGATTATGAACTAAAATCAAGCATGAACATAGAAGAACATCTTAGACACTCAAAAGCATGAATCCAATTTGTGAAATGGATGAAAAATAGTGAGACGTTTTCTTTACACATCCACAAGCATCACTTGAAGTTCATAACTCAAATGTGTGATGTAGGACTTGGTTCTCATCAAGCAAGTGCAAAATTCAGCAATATGAAAGAAAATGAAGATGAAATAAAGTGCTTAAACATGACTTAAGACAAAACACAACATAAGGAACTGAAAATGAAAAGATGCACCGATTAAGATGAAGAAAAACAGCAAGGAATCAAAGAACAAGTGTTGGAAAACGAAAATGGAACCTAAAACAGATTTACACCAATGAAGCAAGGAGTACTACAAGATGAATCAATGGAGATTCATGTAGCCTCAATGTCAAACAGCGGAAAACAACAAGAACATGAAGAAACAGAAAAAAACTTGAAGAAAACAATGGAGAAGAAGAACAACACGAAAATTGAAAACAAAACACAAGTATGGACAAAGAACCTTACCCAAACCAAGAGGATGGATGCACCAAAGGTTTGGATAGCTCTAGATACCAATTGATGGAAGTCCTTGGTGGAGAAGTGGAAGGACATCCATGGAGAATGCTTAGGATGAGTGAAAATGCAGCGAAAATGGAGAAGGAGTTGAGGCTTGCTCTCGGAAATGGAGGATTTATGAATATGAAGAGTACAATTGGTGTTATGGAATGGAAGGTGGCTAGAGGAGATGAAGGAGAAGGATAGCCAAGTGTGCTCTCAAATTAGAGTAGAAGAAGTGGAGTGCTCTCAACAATTATGCTTCTACTATGCAATTCAAGGGTAACCCTTACATGTGCATAGAAAGCTATAATTTATAGAAGATTAGCTTCCTTAATGCAATTCAAAAATGAAACATATGTAACACCCACTTTTTTTCTGTCCTAAATGTTTAAGGGCCTAGCCTTATCTGTTGGGCCTAAGGCTAACCCATAGAGTGCCCCAAGACCCCCTTCCAGCCTCTTGGTTTCCATTTTGCATTCACTTTGCAAAATAGCTCCCTTTATTGCTCTCTTTTCTCCAACAGAGCTCTGCTAGGGTTTGGTCCCCATCCAAGCTTGGTGAGTGTTTCCCTCCATGTAAGTTGAGCTCCAACTTTCGCCTTTCTTTTTCAAATCCTTTTGCTTTGGTTTAAAAATGGGTTCTTTCTAGAACCTCACCCTCGTGCTGGTGTGCCTTTCTTTTTAGTTTTTTGGTGTTCTTAGAGATGTGGTGCCCTTTTGCCAGTGTCTAAACCCCCCTCACAATAGCTTTTGTTAAGGTAAGGGAAGCTAGGGTTTCACTATTTTTAAGTTATTTTGCCTGTTGGGTCTGTTTTACGTTTTGGGTGCTTGATATATATTGTTTGTTGTGTGATAATACATTGTTTGTGCTCATGGTGTTGTTTGAATCTGGTTTGGCATGCATGAGAGCAGGTGGGTTCTGCGGAACTCGTCTAGGAGAGCTGGGTGGTCACTCAAAACGAAAAGCTCTCGCTTAAGCGAGGAGCTCTCGCCTGAGCGAGGAGCTCTGTTTTGAGGGTTCGCCTAATCGAAGGCCTTTCACCTGAGCTAGAGTAATCTTGCCTGAGCGAGATGGGCTAGCTTGAGCGAGACCTCGATGTGTTCAACCCGAATGAGCCGGGTTCTTAATGGGTTGGGTTCATTTTTAACCTGTACTGAAATTTGTAATTTGTTTTCAACCCAATCCGGCTCGAACCCGTGATGAGCCGGGTTGGCTCGCGGGTTATAACCCATTTTGACGGCTCTAATGATGACCCAGATAGGTCGGGTTGGCCCAACAACTTGGATGTGCTGATGGGGTCTGATGACCCAAACTTGTCGGACTGGCCTGACGATCGGAATTTGTTGCCCCTGAGCTGACGATTAAAAGTTTTATAGTATATTTTAAAAAATAATATATTTTTCATGTTTAAGAAGAAAGTCCTTGGGTTAGTTCTGGCCTGGATGACTTTTGTGGGATTTTTGACCTTGTGGCTTCTTTAGTGGGGGGCTTTTTTTCCCTATGGCTTTTTTGGCCTTAGCCCACATGGGCTATGGCCTAGCCCTATGGGATGGGCTAAATTGACAGCTCTACTGGCTTACTTGAGTGTAGAGATAAGCATAATGGTGAAAGCATACACATATGAACATGTCTGCATGCACCTTGGGAATGTGTAACTGATGCATCTCAATGCAAGTTTGCTTACCTATCAAACGTATATTATCCAATATTCTTGATATTGACACATTGAACCATAGTCTTGACCCTTCATTAAGGAAGCTTTGCACGATTCGTGCCATCATAATCCATTGTACTAGACCTTGGTTTATACGTAGAATCGTTGGTCAGGATATTTGCCATAGTGTGGAATCCACTGTTGTGGATGCATAGTCATGCTCCATGCAACTAACCTCTCTGAATATTATCCTCTGGAAATTTATATAAGTGAAAGAGAAGATTTAGTATGATCCATAACCTAAATGGTTGAACAATTTTCCAACAAGAGATTCGGGTCTAGATTGACCAATTGTCAATCTCGAGTTATTTTTATGTTAATTGGGTAGATTTAGCCATTAACGACCGAAATGGACAGGTAAAAAACAATTACATGACATGGGGTAAGAGTCCTGGCTATTTCAACTACAAAGTCGTATGAACTCAAGACGACTTCTATGTAAATTGAAGAAAAGGTAAAGTCGTCAGGACATATAATGACTTTTGTGTAAAAAATTATAATTGAAGTCAATAGGGGTGCTGACACCTTCTAGTTGATTTTGAAAATTTGAAAAAAGTTAAGATGCATAAAGACTTTACCTTGATTGATGGCTTGGGCGTTTCTGATGCATGAACTTATACATGGGGCAACCTTCATATATGCAACAAATTACTAGCTCGATTTAGAATTTCTTTCTTCATTTGGAATGTACAACATGCCCTCCTCCTCAATGAATTCATGAACTATGTTTGGAAAGATAGTTCCTAAGAGTTCATGTTGGAGATGAAATGGACCAGAAGCCATCTCCATTGATGTTCCTTAGATGAACAATGAAAAAAGTGAGCTCTAATTTCGCAACTCACAAACAAAAACATATTTCTAAATAAGTTAGGTTTTGTATGGCATTGTAAGACAAATGTATTTAAGAGCATAATATAATCAATAACATCTTTTAATTAAATCACATTGTTGTCATGTTATTTCTAAAACCTATTGGAAATAGTCTAGTAACTGAAACATAGCCAGGGGCAAAAATTCATATCTAGTGAAGTCGCCAAGACCAGTGGTGACTTTAGTTCAATTTGAAATTACCAATACTCATGGTGACTTTCAATTTATTTGGAAATCGCATAAGTTAAAGTCGTCATGCATCTTCAAGTTTTTCAATTTTTTGAAATGAATTGGAAGTTGTCAACAGTCTTGACGACTTCAGTAATACTTTTTTTTTACAAAAATCATCATATGTCCTAGTGCATTTACCTTTTCTTACCTGCCCATTTTGGTAATTAATGGTTAAATATGTCCCATTTGTGAAAAAACAATCAACCCTACCATCCATGGTTGAAAAAGTGGAGAAATGACGTGTTGATAGGTTTCTTTAGAATAATGTTAAGAGTAGGAGGCATTCGGTTACAAGTCTTTGTTTTGTATCTTGAGATAGAAGTGATTATGCACAACCCACCAGCCACACCTTTCTATTAGAACCTCCACAGGCAAAAAGAATCGTGAAGTGGCTAGTAGGAATGCTTTTGCTTCAAAGAAAGTGTTTCTAGATGCCAATTTGCTCTTATTGTCTAGCACATGGCTTTCTGACCTAGATTACTCCACGAAAAGAAGGGCGAATATAGCAAACATGGATGCAACAAATTCACCCTATATATAATAATTCATATACGATAAAAAGGCTTATAGTAGACCCATGTTGATAAGGAATCTTCAAGTGAGACACATTTGAGGACAAATTCTCTTTAGCAAGGAGGGTATGATAGAGGACTATCTCCTAAACTTCAAGTGGTACGAATTTAAGAACAAATTCTCTTAAAAAAGGAGGGTATGACAGAGGATTATCTCCTAAATATATATAATAGAACTTGAGGAAGAACATTTGGAATTCAAAAGATCTATGACAAAGTCGAAGATCAAAACATGTCTCCTTGAAGCTTATAATGTGCCATGAAAGAGGAAACTTAAAGAACATAAAGATCACGAGCACATTTAAAAATCAGTTTTTAGAAAAAATAATTTATTTCTATGTTTTGGGGCTTTTTGCTTTCTTTTAGAGTTTCTAGGTTTTCTTACACTTATATGCCTATGTATAAAGGTACCAAAAACTAATGTAGACACTTCTAGTCATATATTGAATTTTATTTCATTAAAAAGAGGATTATCTTTGTCTTGGCTTAACCCTCAAGTTCTTATCAAAAAGTAATATCTTTGTGGTGAATCTTCACTTGACTTATCAATCTACTAGATTAGGGTGTCCTCCATCTCTATCTTATTCCACGTTCTTCTCTAATTTATTTTTGTCGTCCCTTTGGAAGATTCAAATGCAGAAACGATCGTATATGATTGTGTGCGTAGGATCTTCTACTATCTCCTAAATGTATATAAGAAGAACTTGATAAACATATATAAGAAGAACTTGAGGAAGAACATTTTCAATTTGAAGGATTTATAACAATGTCAAAGATCAAACATATATCTCATTGAAGCTTATAATGTTCTACGAATGGGGAAACTTAAAGAACATGAAGATCATGAGCACATTTGAAGAATTGTTATTAGAAAAATTAATTTATGTTTTTATGTTTTTGGATTTTGAGCTTTCTTCTAGAACTTAGTTTATTTTTTTACGTTTTTGGAGTTGGACTTTCTTTTAGAGTTTCTAGGTTTTCTTAAACTTATGTGCCTATAAATAGAGGTACCAAAAACTAATGCAAACATTTTAGACTCATATTATTTGCATTTGCATTATTTATGAGATAATTCTCTTGGTTCTTGAATTAGAACTTTCATTCTTATCAAAGATTAATATCTTTGTGGTGAATCTTCACTTGACCTATCAATCTACTAGATTGTGGCATCCTTCATCCATGTCTTATTTTGTGTTCTTCGTTGATTTTTTTTTGTGGCTCTTGAGGATTCAAATTCATAAATGATCGTACTATTTCTTAGATAGAATTATATTACATGTAGGCAAATTCATTATTGCGTTCCTCCTTTTCAAGACTAGTTGCGTTCCTCCTTTTCAAGACTACTTTGAGATATGTCTGGGAAACCCTATATGGTTTGCATTGCATGGCCATAATAATTAAATTGACCTTACTGTTGGAGCATAATCAGTTGAGAGGATAGACTCTATCCTACTACTCTTAGGAAACTATATAGTTACAACAAATATTTAGTATGATGATAATAAGCTCAAATGAAAACTCATTCAAAAACTATATTAAAAATGTTAAGACCAACACATAAGGTCGAATGAAAAGTCATTTGAGAACTATCTCAAATGCGTTAAAAATAACCCATAAACTCATATGAAAAGTAACTTCCTTTATGTGGTGCATTTGGATGGCTAGGGTGATGCATATCCCCTCTCTTTCAGAATCTCTCTCACTAGAACTTGGAATTTTCCAACAAGGATGCAATTTCAACTCGAAGACGAAGGTATGATTAATCTCACAATGATGATAACATACAAAATTAGTCTTAACCACGACAATTACAAATTTCCAAATAACGAAAAGCTTGTCATAACAACATATGAGCCTACCTAAGTCTGTAACATAAGCAAAGCTCACTCCAACGACACTAGAGACTACCTAAGTCAGTAGCATAAGCAAAGGCCGCTTTGGTGGCATTCGAGCCAACCTATGTTGGTATCATAAGCAAAGCTCGCTCTAGTGGCACCTGGGCCTACATAAAATAGTAGCACAAGGTAAAGCCTACCTCAGCAACACATGAGCCTAACTAAGTCGGTAGCATAAGATAAAGCCTACTCCAGTAGCACATGAGCCTACCTAAGATAGTATCATGAGTTAAAGCTTGCTCCGGCAGAACATGTGCCTACCTAAGTTAGTAGCACTAGTTAAAGCTTGCTCAAGAAGCACACAGGCCTACCTAAGTCAATAGCACAAGTTAAAGTTTGCTTCGACAACACACAATCCTACCTAAGTCGGAAACACAAAGCCTACTTCGGCAGCACACAAGCATACCTAAGTTGGTAGTAGAAAGCCTGCTTCTACAAGAGACGCGCCTACCTAAGTTGGTAGCACAAGTTAATGCCTGCTTCAGCAACATGTGAGCCTACCTAAGATGACAACACATACAAAGCCTGCCTAAGATGGAAATACATACGAAGCCTGCCTAAGACAACAACACATACAAAGAAACATGCCTAAGACGACAACACATTCAAAGCCTCCTTCACAACATCACAAAGCCTATAAGCACAAAGCATTTTTACATAGCAGCACAAAACTTGCCTAAGATGGTAGTTCAAAATGCCTAAGACAACACCTATGTCAATAAGCCAACTACCTCAATGTCAAATACAACCACCTATAGTCACAAGAACTAAATCTACCTGAAAACATAAAGCCGACTACAATTTGACCAAAGGGCTAGTTACAGTCACAACAAGTTCACTCCATCTACTAATCAAACTTCTGACCTTATAGCGCTTCTGTACATACCCCATGCAACAAATATACTAAAGAATGTGACCCAATAATGCCTATTTAACATCATTGGCCTAAAGTGTAAATAATATTCACAGAGATATTTCTGGAGTAGTTATTATATATTAACAAAATATATGGTCAAATCTCGTTTGTTTGATTATATAAAAAATATCCTTTTATACCGTATATCGACAAAATATATGGTTACATAATATATTATTATTATTATTTTGATGTTGTTACATTGTAAATATGATAAGCTTTTTTAATGTGTTATTTTATAACAGATTTTTCCCTAGAAAGTACAATCACATTCTCGTACTAACTTCTCTACACACATTGATCCTAAAACTCTTTTAATAACTTAAGCATCATAGAGTCTTGGTAGGTGGATCTTCCCTCTCTGAACAATGAGGGATTTGGTTCCAGGCATCGCAAACATTAAAGCAATAACTTGAATCTTTCCACCTATTCAAAGTTTTGTGCCCCAGATTCTATTAAGAACATAAAATAGAAAGATTCAAATAAATCTAAAAATTAAGATAAAGAATTGAAAATATAATTTGATTTTTTTTCTTATGAAGTTGTTCGAAAACATATTATTAGCGGATATTGGGTATATGTAAAGTTAATTTTTTGATTTCGTGGAAGCTCTACTTGTTGGAACTTCTACTAGGAGAAGTAACTTCATATCCAACACCTCTAAACTCATAAAATTGTGAAATGTCTCATTCTTATCTTCTTCCTCTTCTATCAATGCACCTTGTCCCCCATTTTCTTTTCTCCACATCTACCAACACTCCTATCTTCTTCCTCTATCCCTGTTGGTCTTCCTTCTTCATCCTATACCTCCACCAACACCCCTATCTTCTTCCTAAACCTCCACCGAAGCCCATTCCTCCACCTTCATCGGCATCCCTTCTTCTTTCTCCACCTCCATCGGTGTTCGCTTCTTCCTCCACCTCCAATGTTCCCCACTCATCATCTTCTTCTTTTGCCACAACCACTCATTATGAAATGCATTTTTTATTTTTCATTTTGCAATGTACAATTAAGAATGTACATTACAAAAATATATGATTTTAGTGGGGTTTAATTAGTTGGGGTTACAATAACCTCTACTAAAACATGGACATAATGGAGGTTCTATAAGTCGTTGTTAAGTATCAGGGTTTTCTAAGAAACCCTAGTCAATTTTGAATTTCACTTTTTTTTCCTTTTTTCTTTTTCATAGTCCATTACCCTAAAGAAGTTTCACGTGCCTCCCACCACTATTCTCCTTGTGTTTTCTCTCTCTTTATGAGTGTGATACCCTAAGATGAAAAAGAAGTTTTGCGTGCCTCCAACCACCGTTCTCCATGTGTTTTCTCTCTTTGTTTGTGAGTGTATTACCGTAGGACGAAGAAGAAGAAGCTCTTGCGTGTCTCACACCGTTCTCCCCGTGTTTACTCTCTATGAGGAAGAAGAAGCTTTCGGTAAGAAACACCATTCTCAGTGCTTTCGATTTCAATTTCATGACTCTTTCAATCTCGATTTCATCACTTTTTATCACTTTCTCTTTCGATTTCATATCCTTACTTTAATTTTCATCTGAGTTCAATTTTGTTTCCTTGATTTCATCTCCCTGCATCATTGCAAAATCACTATGTGTGTTTCCCACTAAAAGCCCTGATTTCCAGTATTGTTTGATGTTATAATTGCCATTGATTTTACAAGGGAAGTAGTAGTAGTTGCCTTTGTTTTTCCTAAAACAATTGTCCGTTCATCAAGTGTGTCGATTTAGCTTATTTAAAAATGAGAACACAATAATGGACACAATAGTAGTTGAAAGGAGTCTTCATTTTCTGTCTTTTTCTCTCAATCATATATTTAAGCCTTTTTTCTAATATTTAACCATCACACGGTTAATAACATGGGTTTAAATAAATTCCGGAAAGTATTCTATCTGTAACATTTTTCTATCCTACATCTTCAAATTGAATGTAATAATTTAGATGCATCAAATGACTTTTTTCTCAAGCTATTTTAGAATAAATCAATACCTTCTAATAATGAATTTTTTGTTAGGCTTAATAATATGAAGAACTGCCTAAAGTCAAGATAGCAAAGTTATTTATTCATTCTTCTATTCTACAAAGAAAACACTGAGTAGGTTAGATATAAATCATTCATTTTAAGCATAAGCTTTTTATAGAGCTTACTGAAGTAAATTTAGAAGAAATGAACAAAACTCCTTAAAAGGAGATAAACAAATCTAATAAAGGTTGTAATTCTATATTCATAAAGCCATTGCACAAGAACTTATTCTAGATTTGGTTAGGTATGAGTGATTAGAACCTTTGTCCTTAACATAACATAATGTTAAGAAATCAATGTGGTTTGACATAACATAAAACACTTTTTATTATTCAACTTATAAACATTTATTTATGTTCCCTTTATTTTCTTGCACTATATTAATCACTTATCTCTCCTTTCTTCTTATTTCTCGTTAGGTACACACATCTTTTGGTGTCTAAGGAAAAAGTAACCTTTGTGATGTAATGTTTTTGTCCTTTATATTTTTAAGGTAAAAGTATGAACTTTTAGTTTAAAGAATTGAAATCTTTTAACATAAAAGGCTTAGTCAAATGAGACTCAACATACCTAATCAGACAACATTGGAATATATAGACAAAAGTACTGATATGAAAAATATTCTTAAATATAAAAAAAAACATTGTTCTTTTTTCTATTATATGTTTTGTCTATATACAGAATGGTTAATATATTTTAAGTTTCCTCTTAAATATCCTTGGATTGAATACAAAATGTCTAAATATTGTTGCTGGAATTTTTGCAGGGAAATCGACATAAAGCCATTTTTCCATAGAGTTAAGTTGAAGACACTCTGTGTTAGAGCTACATGATGCTTTGGATTTAAACAAATCATTCACTTATAATTTATGTGTTTATCTTTCCATTTTCACTTGAAATTGAAGTCTTGTAGTGCTATCCATTTATTTAAACAGTGTGTTGCAGTTCTTAACCATATTTTTTTCAATTTGAATAATGTAATTGTAGGTTATCTTCTTCTCTTCTAATTGTTTTTAGACTCCATTTGAACACTCGTCATGATTTGTGTTACGCTGGAAAAGGTGGGAAACTGAGACATGATGAAACAACGATAATTGTTGGACCACTGTAACTCTGAGAAGACAGCTAGTGATGCCATGACTCTCATAACAAAAACATTTCGTGTTGATATTATTTCAAAGCTTGATAGGTAAGGACAAAAGGTGTCTAAAAAAATTATCAATGTGAGGTATAACTTTTGTAATCAAGGTATCTGCTGAATCTGATAATGGAGAATGGGCATAGCCAAGTCCTAGTCTTTTATGAGCATCCTACAAATATTATTGGACTCATCCTGGTATGGGTGAAGTTTGTTGTGTTTCTTTAACCTATCAATAACATCTATTTTGCATTGACAATGTAAAATCCACATAATAGTTTTGCATCATTTTCATTAAGATTCAACTTGTATATCAACTTTCTTCCAAGAAGACTATTTATGATTTTACATTAAGTTTGCTTTTAACTCTAAGTAGATACACTATGGACTTTCAGGTCAACAATTCCAAGAACAACATGATTTTAAATTTGTAGCAGCCACACTTCAACAAAGTGTTCGAGTAAAGTGAGTTAAACAAGAAGAGAGACAATGATGCATCAGTCACTGCTAAAGTGCCAGCCTAAAATCACTCTCGCCAAATTCAACGCAGATGTTAAGAGGATCTTGGATTATTGTTTTGAAGCTGAATTGTGTTAGTTAATTATTAAGGTTGTTATTATTGACCTCTGATGTAACACACAACCCCCAACATCCAAACAATCATAATAAACCAAACATAGCATCACATTCATCTAAAATCTTCCACGGCCTCTCACCCCACAACAACATCTAGTATCCTAGAACAGATGGTTTGATGTGTCCCACTATCACAGCCATATTGTCTCCCTTATTTCTCAAGGAATTATGAGTAAAAACGTCGATGCATTGCACACCGGACACTATACTCACAACGAGCCTAAATAAGGTGAAACATCTTTCCCCTCCCCACTACTTCACACAAGCGAGAGGGTACAACACTCGAACTAGTCCTCTACCACTGCTTCACACAGGCGAAGAGGACACCTTTCCATTGCTTCACACAGGCAAAAGAGTCTTCACCGGGTTCCTAGGTACGGAAAACCTCACACAACATTTAATTTCACCAAGAGATTTCAGGCAAGGCAAAACACTCCCAACATAAAACCCATGAGAATTACATATTGTCAACAAAATATACACCATCACATCATGCATGTGAAATAAACCATAACATAAACGCATCAACTTATCAAATAATACATTCATACAATGAACCTAACAAGTGACATTCATTCAAACACAGTATAAAATCACACTCAAGTAATTATCCTCAAACCACCACTTAAACTACATAACCATGCAACCCATGAAAACCAAGAAAACCACCAATCACATAACCCATTTATTCACGTCACTCTCCCACTGTGAATCACATCCTTGCACACCTTCATGCCTCAACATCTTCACTTACATCTCTCTCTCTCTTGCAAAATAATTGATTCTTATAATTTTTATCCAATCCAACTTAACAACACCTTATGCAAACAATTTGGGGTTTTAGAAATCAAACTGCAGCTTGTATAAAACTCCAAAAATTATGTATTTATATTCAAATTAAAGATGATTGAATTAAGAATCAAATGCAACAATAACCAACTTAATTGAATAACTATAGAGAAAGTTATGCACCAAACAAGAAACAAAGGTCAATGTTGTCAACAACAAAACTACAAGGACCTTGCGATATAAACTACTCTCAATACAGATCTTCGATTCAAGATTCGACCGATCAAAGTCAACAAATATGTGTTAAAAATCAGCTGTTAAAATTTCTGCTTAATCCAACGGTTCACGAAGTAGTAACCTTCATTTTATGAAAAGTGTGCAGTGTAGAAAAATGGGTAGCGCCACACCATATGCTTTTAAGATGAAAACTTTGCCATTGGCGTGAAAATAAAAGAAAACATGCACCATGGATAAAAGGAAGAGAAAAGTCCTATAGAATGGAAAGAAAAGAAAGAAAACAAATTAATCCAATCAAGAACCCAAAAGGGAAAATACTGCACCATAATGCAATAACCATAACACACTTTTTTTTTCAAATATCTCATCACATTAAATGAAATCCAATGCACAAAGCCAAAAGAAAAAATGGAAAGACCATGCACACAAAACCATGCAACAGAAAACGCATGGCAAGGTTTTCAAAATGTTTCGTTACTAAGCAAAGATAGAAAAAGGAAACATGGTCAGCTTCATTCACCGAACAACAAGAAAAAAAAGAGAAGAAAGCAAGGTTGGCTTCCCCTACCTTGTTAGCAACCTCCAACCTACGTTCCCTTTCTTCCGCAGTCTCTTCCATAATTCCTCTCTCGTCTACTCCTCTCCTCCTTTTGTCTCACATTTTAGAAACCCTAAAACTGTTATATCTCCTCCCCTAAAACATTACCTTTTAATCTATAACTAATTCATCTTAATCTTTTCCGTTAAAATCTTAGAAATAAAACCAAAAGTCGTTTTTGTTTCCTTTAGAATAAGTATCAACCAAGCAAATAAAAAAAACAGAAGCTAGAGTGAATATTGCTGCAATGTAACGGAAAGAGAAATAAAAGGAGAAAAAAAGGAATGAAAATAGAACCATGCAGCATGTAGTTTACGTATGGAAACAAACTTCAGGAGAGAGAAAACTAAAGAATTTTTTGTGGATCCTACCAGAAAGAAGAGAAAGAAAAAGAAACACAATTTACATTTTAAAGCTACCAGGAATCAAACCCTTGTACCTTTGCACAACACCCACATCAACCACCTAGCCACATGCTTTCTCATATCATAATACGCGCCACTTGGTTATATACACATATCCCCAACATTAAATATAATATTAAAATTTAAAATAAATAAAACAATAACTTACGTCACTTAAACAATTACTATAATTACAACAATAACTTAAATCACTCAAATAATAATTATTTCATATTTCATAATTTAATAACTTAATTAAATTAAATAAATTAACAATATTAATCAAACCATTAATTTTCCTATGTGTTTTCCTTTTATTCTAATTTTTTCCCGGATCTTACATTCTCCCCAACTTCAAAAATTTTTGTCCTCGAAAATTCTCTATTCAGGAAATAAAATATCTTGCATGCTTAAAATTTTTCGCAATCACATGATGAAATAAAAGTCTCATACCAAAACAATTTGTACACCTAAACATTCACTACAATATAAAATAAAAACCTCATAGTTCCTAACAAAATATTCTTACCAAGAAAGCAAAAATCCTTCATGAATTAACGTAAGTAAAATATTATTCATAAAATAAAATAATTTACATACAACCTTTGTTTTCTTTTCACGCATAGCTTTATTCCTTATGCATTTTCACAATATTTTTAAATAGAAAAAAATATATATGTAGAATCCATATCGTTATTTAACTTTATCAAAACAAAACAATTACCAAATAATTATATAATAACATGAAATGTTTACATACCTTTAACACAAATAATCTCATATAGAAAAATAATCATATTGTGATATCATGCAACACTATATTACCCACACATAAAACTCACCTCGCGTGATCCAATATATGCATAACTCATCAAAGATAACAACCAGAAACATGTTCCCAAAACCCAAAACATGCAATCAACAACATATTACTAGCAAGTAATATCTAATGGTATGTCATTCCCTCATACCCAACCACTCTACCTTTCCTGCGCACCAACGCCTCGTGGAGGAAACAAGCTACAACCCTTACTTGCTCCCCAAAACTCGATAAGAGCACTATTGTCCTTAAGACTTACAAGCATCCACCCTTGCCTACTCACAAAAACCCAGCAAGAGCACAAATCTTACCTATTCACCAAAACCCGATAAAAACGCTACTTTCCCTAAGACCCATAAGCAACAACCCTTGCTTGCTCACCAAAACCTAGCAAGAGCATTGTTACTAAGCTTAGACCAAAGTCTTACAATAGAACAAAACCTTCCTTTTACCCGACTCACCAAAGTTCTATGGATACAAGTGCAACCTGGTTTTACAGATAGGAGAGAATTCATACTACATATCACACACACAATCAAGCATAACATGCTTCATCACCATAACACTCACTAAACATAGCATCTCACCCAAGCATGCATCACACTAACATTACCAATCATACCTTACATACCGTGTAATTATCACCAAACAAATTAAACAAGCCAAACCATAAGAAACCATCAATAAATACCTCAATCAAGTACAATTCACAACACAGTTCAGAGTCACAACATCAACTAGATGAGCTCATTCCCCGCAATCCTAAAGTTTTTTCGAAAACTTGACTCTGATACCAAAATGTAACACCCCAATTTTTGGGACGTCATGAAATGTTAGAAAATTTTTGCGTTTAGCGGAAAAAGAATTAACATTGAAAATGTACTAATAAAAACTTTTAATTTAATTTAAATTACACAGTTCACACCGTCACTTTATAAAAAACTTCCAATAACATTTGCGACGAAAAGAAAATTACATAATTTCTAGTATCTGATTTAAAACACAACTAAATATATTATAAAAACTCCCGAGTCCACCCCAGCCTCTCGTTAATCTACTCCATGCCAAGATTATCTGCAATATCATCTGCTCTCGTATAACACACACGTTATATGATCATCACAGATACAACAAACACACAAACAAAGAAATAGGGGTAAGATAACCATAAACAATGATATATAAAAGAATTTTGTAAATAAAACATGACAAACAATACTCAACATCTCATTCAAATAACACTTTAGCATTATGATCATTCAAACACACAACCCCCAACATCCAAACAATCATACTAAACCAAACATAACATCCTCACTGACATCTCTCTCTCTTGGAAAATAACCAATTCTTATAATTTTTATCCAATCCAACTTAATAACACATTATGCAAATGATTTGGGATTTTGGAAATCAAACTGCAGCTTGTATAAAAATCCAAAAATTATGTATTTACATTCAAATTAAAGACGATTGAATCAAGAATCAAATGCAACAATAACCAACTTAATTGAATAACTGTAGAGAAAGTTATGCTCCAAACAAGAAACAAAGGTCAATGTCGTGAACAACAAAACTAGAAGTACCTTGCAATATAAACTACTCTCACTACAGATCTCTGATTAAAGATCCGACCGGTTAAAGTCAAGAACTATGTTTTAAGGATCCATTGTTAAAATTTCAGCTCGATCCAACGGTTCACGAAGTAGTAACCTTCATTTTACGAAAAGTGTGCAGTGTAGAAAATGGGTAGCGCCACACCATATGCTTTTAAGATGAAAACTTTGCCATTGGCGTGAAAATAAAAGAAAACCTGCACCATGGATAAAAGGAAAAGAGAAGACCTATAGAATGGAAAGAAAAGAAAGAAAACAAATTAGAATCTTTTCCATTAAAATCTTAGAAATAAAACCAAAAGTCGTTTTTGTTTCCTTTAGAATAAGTAGCAGCCAAGCAAACAAAGAAAAACAGAAGCTAGAGTGAATATTGCTGCAATGTAACAGAAAGAGAAATAAAAGGAGAAAAAAAAGGAATCGAAATAAAACCATGCAGCATGTAGTTTACGTATGGAGACGAACTTCAGGAGAGAGAAAACTAAAGAATTTTTTGTGGGCCCCACCAAAAAGTAGAGAAAGAAAAAGAAACACAATTTAATCATTTTAAAGCTACCTGGAAATCAAACCCTTGTACCTTTATACAACAACATCCACATTAACCACCAAGCCACATGCTTTTTCATATCATAATACGCGCCACTTGGTTATATACACATATCCCCAACATTAAATATAATATTAAAATTTAAAATGAATAAAAAAATAACTTACATTACTTAAATAATTATTATAAATACAACAATAACTTAAATCACTCAAATAATAATTATTTCATATTTCATAATTTAATAACCTAATTAAATTAAATAAATCAACAATATTAATCAAGTCATTAATTTTCCTATGTGTTTACCTTTTATTCTAATTTTTTCCCGAGTCTTACATAAAGTTCTACCATTATCATGGATTTTGTAAACCCTTGCCATTACTAGGGGTTTTGTAAACCCTCGCCATTACTCGGGGTTTTGTAAACCTCCAATAAGTTATGTTAATACCCGGGATTGTTAAAAACCCCCACTAATCTCTTAGCTATGCGGGCTATTCCAGGGGAATGGAGAACCCCTGGTAAAGCAATTACTGGGGATTAAAACCCCCAAAAATCCCAAAAATAACCTCCACTAAAAATAATTATTTTTGTATGGTAAATGCATAATTCAAAATTCAAAAATTGCTTCCGAAATACAAACTTTGTATTGAATAATGTACAATTAGAAATATAATCATTCTAAAACATCTTAAGATTATATATTCTGAAACTCAAAATAAAAAAGAGATAAAATTAGAGATTTTAAATAAATAGAGGTAAAAGGAAGAAATTATTGAATTACATGAAGAAGCTGCCGAAACCATTAAAAAGTGAATGCCGATGACTCTTAGACATTTTGGGCTCACAGGCTACTTTTCCCTCCACATCGACTATTTTGTTTTACCACCTCCCTACCTTACACCTCATGAAGAAAAAGTCCAAATGATCCATGTGATGAAAATATTTTGGATTATATGCTTTTAAAATTTATTTCAATTGTGCAATCTAAACTTTGAAAATGTATTTTAGATTGAATACAAATGTATTATACAGTCCAAAATACATTTTAAAAATATATATTATAAATTGATTAAAATATATATTTCAAATTATACAATTATTAATATGAAAAAGCATGATAGATGATACAATTTGAAATATGTTTTCAAATTATATACTTTAATTGTACATTTTAAATTATATACCACAAAATACAGTTTCATATTTTGTAATAAAAAATCCATTGAGTTACCTAGGACATGATTCCAAATTCTACAAAGCATGGACATTTTAAACATTTTCAATGCTAATGGAGGTGCATGACTAATCCATTGAAATGCGAAAAGTAACTACTTTTGAGACCTTAAATGCTTTCCGCATTCCTTAATTCTCTCCTGTAAGCCCATATTTTTTTTTCTAGAATTCGTTTCCCTTTTTTTTAAGGAAAATGATATTTCGACATTTACTTTTTGACAACTTTCCTCATAACCTTACGTGGCTCTGACATTGTATCTTATTTTTATTTTTTTTTTTTGAATTTTTATGTTTGTCAAGGGAGGTAGAAGGAGGTTGAAAGAAATATTCATTTGAAAGAAAGCGAGAGGTAAGAAGGCAAAGCACGAGCATCATCTTCTTCAACTAGTCTTTGTCGCCGTTGTTCTTCGTCTTCAACCTCAAGCCATGTTCTTCAACCAGTCTTGGTCGTCTTCAACCCCTATTCTTCCTCAATATAATGTTCTTCTCCAATTTCTCTTATTAAAACCCATTTTTTTGAAACTCCATTTTTGAACCACTATTCTTCTTCAATACAATTTTCTTCTTCAATTTCTCTTTGTGAAACCCGTTTTCTTGAAACCCCATTTGTTGAAACCACTATTCTTTTTCAAACCCCTGATGTTGAAAGTCGTCATGTTATTCAAACCCGTGTTGTTGAAACATTTTTAAACTTTGTGTGTGTTCCCATTCGTCGTAAGGTTTGAAATCCCTAAACCTAAACCTAATTTTTAATTTTTGCTCTGTTTGCAACGAGGTTTGTCATTGTTGCTTCATTTGTGCATATTTTTCATTTTTTATAAATTGTGTTCGTTGGTAGTAGAAGCGACAAAATTAGAAGATTTGTCATTAGTGAATTTTGTAGTAATTTTTATTTAGTTGCCAACAAGTTTGTATTTATTTTCATGTGTGAAGACTATCATTGTTAGTATTGTGTAACATTTGTTAATTATGGATTAAATGTTATTCGTTTATGCACTAATACTTTAGTAATTCATTGTCAACAACAAGTGTTTAGTATAATTTAGAAGTGATACTTTAGTAATTCATTATCAGCAGAAAGTGCTAAGTACAATACAAATTAGTGTTAACTTGTGTTATAAATTTTGCACTTTGATGATCCCTTGTCCCAAACCACACTAGTGATTATTTTCACATGTTGGGTTCGTGAGTGCAATGTATAACTTGATTTTCCTCCTATCTGAAGTGATATTAAATCATTCCATTCCCATTCCCATAACTATGTGCTTAATGAAGAGTTTGTAAGTGCAAACCCTGGTTATAGGATTTGAACATAAGCATTTCACGTTAAGAAAACTTGGCCAAGGAGCATGTGGACCTGTTGCTCTCATGAGTACAAGATACAACAAAATTTTTATAGTATTTGAACTACCATTAACTTCATTGTTGTTGTATTTGAAATGAAATGACGCAAATATTTTATTAATCCTCTGTCAACACTACTTGTAAGACTCGAGAAAATTAAATAGTTAATTAAATAATTATTTAATAAATGTGGGTAATAGGAGCCTTTAAGAAATTTAATGCGGAGTGCTATGACGTGGAAAAGTACTAGCTCAAATGGTTGAGAGTACTTGCTTGTGTGAGAGGACTTGGGTTTGAGTCCTATGTATGCCAATTGTGTGTTATTTTGATCTGTGCATTTTTTTTGGTTAATATATTTGAATATGAGACGTGATAATATAATCCTAAAATTATAGGAATTATCACAAATATGAATTGGTTGATTTGGTTGTGCATTTGACTTGGTAATTAATGGGTTGTGGATTTAAACCTTGCTGAGAACAAATGTACTCTCTTTTTGCCAAATTTTCCTTGGCATGAATATGAAGGGGTTTAGAAACCCTAGTAGCCAATAGAGAGACAACTTAAGGGCTGGAAAACAATAGGTTACTAACCATTGATTAACCTTAATCTCCATTTTAATTAAAATTCGTTTTTATGAATTAAATGGTAATTAAGAGAGAGTTAATCTTGAAAGAGAAAGGAAATTAGAGAAAGGAGGGCTAGAAATTTCGTGTGAGGGTTAGGAAAAACTTTTCCAGAGGAAGTGTACTGAGTGGAGCAAAGAATTGGAGTGGAAACCTCGTTGGGTGGGAGCAAAGGCAAGGAAACTTTTGGGTTGAAGACACACACACACCCAAATTTGAATTGGAGCGAGGATTCCAGGTAAAGGGAGTTGTTTATGGATGTTTTTAGTCGTATTCAATGCATTGTGCCTTGTCTGATCGTAATTGCATGAACCCTTTCGTTGGTGTTGTTTAATGGTATAAGTCCATGTGTTCTAACCTGTGCGAGAAAATCAGATAGTGTACATGCCACTAGTGTAGCGCCTGGCGGCACGGGTGAGTGCGCCAAGCGATAGGACTAGCATCAGAGGTCCATGCACCGCGTAGCGCCTGACGTCAAGGTGTGCTCCGCCAGGTGGTGACTGAAAAATAGTGGGGTTGGGGAGAGTGCTGGCGCCTGGCGGTGGGAAGGTACCGCCAGGCGGTCTTGACTGGTTTCGCCTGGCGGCGCTTGGTGCTGCGTCGGGCGAAAATCCTGCAGACGTTGACTTGTGTTTGTGTTGCGTTTTAAGCAATGATGCTATACTTGGATCGGAAGATGTTGTGCCATGAGTAGGTAGGTTCATGGATGGTGGTTAACATGTGATGATATGAGCGGGAAGGTTCATATCCAGTTACTCTCGCGTGGGGATACGAGCGAGGTAGGTTCGTATGTTCCATGCTCACCAAATTAAAACATATTAAATGCAGTACATGAAAGTGAACCAAGTCGTCTCCCAACGACCAATATTTTCATTCAAAGCGAATTTTCCAGATGAACAAAACAATAAAACACAAGGGGGGGGGGGTTTGGCAGATTCACACAAGTATGGTA
>Ga0214542_1004291_pt1 | contig 28423 bp, 6 predicted proteins | sample CNSS1metaG_FD_160096 | JGI IMG/M metagenome (GOLD analysis project Ga0214542, IMG submission 160096) | Root nodule microbial communities from cowpea collected in UCLA plant growth center, Los Angeles, California, USA - CNSS1 | ecosystem: Host-associated > Plants > Roots > Nodule | place: USA...
AAAATAAATAAAATAAAAAAAAAATATATATATATATATATATATATATATATATATATATATATATATATATATATATATATATATATATATCTTTACATTGCATCAAGAGTTAATGATTCATTCTCTTAATTTTCTTACTTGATTCTGCAATAATATGGTGTGATCTTTAATTAATTGACACTTGATATGATAGATAGTGTTATATTTTGTGAAACTACTTATAAAGTTTAGGAAGATCTTTAAAATTGATTTTCTCAACGTCATGCACTTTATAATATTGTAATATGCACTTGTAGAGCAAATAATGAAATACGCGTCGATGCAAATTCTTATAAGATTGAACGAGTATCATGGTGTTATTTGTGACCAACTCCTTTTAATTAATCCACTACTTAATGTTACTTGAACTTACCACAAAAACTATGAAATTTGGACACAATATATGAAAAATAAAAGTTTCAACCATCATTGTTTAAAACACAGAACCAATAACCATTATTATTTCATGCAAACATGGTTCTTCTTCTCATCCTTATTCATCTAATCTTAGCTCATTCCATTATTCTTGTTGTGACAAGGATCATCATATAAAAGAAACATGCTAAAAGTTACATGGTTATTATCATCGAAAGCATATGTTAACTAAGAATGCTTATTCTAAGCACAATGAAAGTAGTCAATGTTCAAATAATAATGTCACAAGGACTACAATGTCATAACAACAAAAGTCTAATGACATAACAATAAGAAGTCTGCAATTGGATTAACTAAATTAAACTTGCAAAATGTGTCGTTTATTATGTAGGATAACGAGTCATCTAAGGGTTTTAAAACCAAAACCATCAATTTTTCTTTAGGTTTGCACAACCTAAACTAGTAAGTGATATCCATCACATTATATATCTTTACCATCCTTGCTTATCAACAATATGGAAAATAGTGTGAAAAACATGTCAAATATATAAGAAGGGAGGGTTTAATTGTGATGGAGCTTGGTCGAGACATGGAGCTCCAAGTGCAACGGAATGATGGAGGAAGCATGGAAGAGTAGAAGGCAAGTTTGTAGGCTCTTGCTTGCAATGGATAGGTGAAAGGGTGAGTGATTTAGAAGTAGCTCTAGCTTACAAAGGGGGCTAGAGGCAAAGAGAGTAAGCTCTCTAAAAGATGACTCTCAAGTGGCAATAGTGAGGAGTGTTCTCAACTCATTGGCTTCTATTGCACAAAAATTCAAGAGTGATACAAATGAGTGAATTTTTGGCTTTTATATGAAGTACACATGAGAAAGGAGAGCCATTGGATGGAGTGAGCTTTGATCTTGGACGTTGATGAAAGCTTGGAGAAGGAAGTGTAAGATCCAAGTGTTATAGGAGGCAATGCCACACCCCTTGGATCTTGGCTTGAAGAACAAAAAGGGTTCTTGGCCTTTAAATGTAATGACTAACCTTAGTCAAACCATGAAGCAAAGGAGCCTCCTTGCCTTGCCTTGATAGTATCGGCCATGCGTGAAGATGAATGAGTCGAGCCTAATTTGCACCCCATCCTATGTTCCTTTCATGTCTTATGTATTATTGGAAAGCAAGGCCTAAACATTGGCCCAAAATAAATTCTATTCTACTGCAATTACATGTAATCCTTCATATCTTGGTGATTTCCTTAGCCCATGTGAATAATGTGTGGAAGCTTTGGTCTTGATGGTCACTTAGAGGAATACCCATTTGAATCTTTCTTATCATAGACCATGTTGTTGGGCCTCTCAATGGGCTTCCACTGGATGTTGGGCTTGAAGGATCATGTATGCTTGGTGGGATCACATCAAATTTTGTATTAGAAATTGTTTTCTTTTTTATGTCTTAATATGAGTGTTGTAAAAATACACTTTCTACATAAAACGTGTTGCAATTAAAATGAAAATATATAATTTCATTATTACTAAAGATGTTTTTTTTTTTTATCTTTCAAATCATGTTATTAGAACTTTGATTATGTGCTTTGATTTAACCATTAACAAATAATTATCATATAGATAATCTTAAACTAGATTCTTCCATTGGACAATCAGATGTACTTCATGTTGGTGTAGATGGTTGTAGAGGGAGAGGATGGGGATTGAGTAGAGCCTAAACTCTTTTCACATTAAGTAATTTGAAATGAATAACAATAAACAAATTAAGCATAAAAGAGGATTTTTTTTTATATTGGTTGACCCTAAACTCTTAGGTTACATCTAATTTTCCCTTAAGCACTTTACTTAAGAGGTCCCACTAATGAATTAAATTTATTACAATGAGTATATTCTCTCCAAACACCACGAATATCAACCTTTCCAGGTTACAGGAGTAAATCTCTTCAAACATAAGTTTAATTAACCTATTTATGTATCCTTCTTCTCACCCTAAGATAAATAATTCTCAATTAAAATGAGAAAACACTCTCAAAGAAAGAAAGTACAGTCTAAGCTCACATGGGTAAACTTCACAAGGTGAAGAATATTACAATTGATGATCACTTTTCCTTCTCTCAAACTTAACTTTCCACTAAGTAAATTTGATAATGATTTGCTATTTTCTTTCATTGTGAATTTTCTTGTCGTTGATGTTTTTTTTTTCTTAATCAACTTATCCTCTATTTATAGTTGTTGAGGATATAAGTGTTAAAGTTTAGTAGAATCAAGATTTGATCATTCAATTGCAACTTCTCATATTATTCTTCACATGAAAAGTCTTGATAATTTCTTTGAAATGATTTTTAGATCTACGTTCGAAGTTCCAAATGTTTTCCTTAACTTATTTAGCTTTTCTTTGATTCTTTAATTTAATGAAACTTATGCAGCTTATTTTGTAATATCTCATTAGTAGTGTAATCAATATCTTTTACAATCAAAACCAAATTAATGTGGTCACATATCATAATATATGAAATACTTTTATATTTAAAGATAAAATACATTATGTTTGATAATTTAACATTAAGTTATTTACAAATAATTTGAATGTTGCGACTTAATGAACTAAGAGAAAAAAAATGTATTTACTTGTCAATTGTCTAATAAAACACTTGAATTCCTCTTATGAATGTAACGTCTGATCCATGGTTTTACGATGTCCATTGATTAGTTAAATATTTCAATTGTTTGGTCAATATGAATGTGATCTTCAACACTATATTGTCTAGTCAATTGCTTTAAATATCTAGTCAGAAAAACTAAAGTAAGTATAATTTCTAAACCAAATACTTGAGATATAATATTATTTTCAATAATTATGGCATTCCTCATGAGCTATCTGATGATCTCAGTATAAATGACTTGCAGTTTAAGGCAAAACCCTCTTATTCCAACCTTTTCAAGGGCCTCTCTTGTCCCAAATTGTGACTATCAAGATTGTTAAGATCAACAAGATGTTCAACTATAAGAATTCAAACATCATTCTTTTTAGCATGAACCATTGGGGACTGCACAATAGGAAATTCCATGACTAAAGATTTGAAGGTAGTGAAAGGCTACGACAAGAATTAGAATTAAGTGTATTAGATTGGGGTGTAAAATAATGAAGATAATGTATGTGTTATAGCTGACGAGCCATAATAATCAAGAAGGTTTTGATGAAAAGAAAACACTATCAGACGAGTAAGTCTTTGGTTAGAAGTAAACTTATGATTAGATGACTAATAGAAAGCATCTAATGGAAATAGTAAGAATGAGAAATTGATACATATTGTTGGAAGATAAAAATATATGATGCATATTATTGCTTGCATGTGCTAAATGATTAAAATTTATACATTGAATGTGATATGACCCCAACAAGCCCAACATCAAGCCAAGGTACACCTTCAAGTCCAAGCCCATCAAGAGGCCCAATAACAAGAGGCATGCTAAAAAAGATGCAATTGGACTTCATTCAAGATGGCCCAAATCCATATGGGCTTCTCACACTCTTCACATGGGCCAAAGAAGATTTGAAGATTTGAGGAGGTGTATCAAAGAGCAGTAGAATAGCAATAAGTTTGGCCCATTGTTTAAGCCTTGTTTTCTAGAATAATAAGTCAAACAATGTTTAGTTGAATTGCTAAAATTGGGCTTAACTAAGCCTAATAGGAGATTTGGCCATGAGCTACCAAAGGTTCAAGGTGGACTAAATGGAAGTCAACATTCCTTCCTACACCTAACGGATCCAAGGGCTAGGAATGCTTCCTCCTTTTCCAAGGCATCATCCAATGGTCGTAAGCGTTGCTCCTTCTCCAAGCCATCTTCCACGGCCAAGATTGAATGCCTTTCTCATCCGAGGGCTAAGAGTGCTTATGTGTATTTACTTTCATATAAAAGCCTAAATTTTAGGCTATTGTAATCCCTGTTGAAATTTTAAGCAATAGATGCTTAGTGTTGAGAACACTCCACTCCTATTTCCTTTTGAGAGTCACTTGAGCTAGAGGATTGAATCATCTCCTCTAGCCACCTTCCTCTATCTTCTCTAAGATAGAGTTCATTACTCACCTTTCATTCCAATTTCGAGAACAACCTTCATCCTTCACCTTGCTTCCGCCAACCCACACTCTTCCATGGAGCTCTCTTCTTCACCTTCATCCAAGGGGTTCCACCAGAATGTGTCAATAAAAGCAATAAATTTGGTAAATGAAAAGGCCAAATCTAAGGCATTAGACGAGTCTAAAAGTTAAACAAGTCAAGGTGTCAAACAAGTGTAATAATGAAAATCAGTAGGTGTATGCATTAGACAACCCAAGTCTCTAGACAACCTAAGTCACTAAGTTAAACAACTAAGGTGTTTAATGACTAAAGAATTAGACAACAAAGGGTTAGATGACTTGAGATAGCTTAAGTCCTTAGACTACCTTAGTGTCAGATAACCAATATCTTAGAAATCTGAAAATAGCTTAAGTCACTAGATGACCAAAGTGCTAGTTAACCTTTATGCGAAACTTTTATGGTGTGCTGAAACAAGTTTTTTTATCTCTGAATATTTGTGTGAATTAACATATTGATACATGTATTTGAAATAGAGATTCAATTATATGAATTACAACGAATATTATCACTTTGGAAAAAGGAAGCTTTTTAATCAAATGTTCAAATGAAATTAATATTTAGAAATATCTGATGAATGAACTATTGGCACAAGCAAGCTTGAACCAAAGATTTGATAAAGCCAAGTGCATGAAGATCATATGTGTTTGATGAAGATTGATGAAGATCCAGTTGAAGATTATGTTTCTAGTGTATTAAATCTAGAAATAATGTGTTAAATGTAATGATTAGGTGTTGTATCATGTTGGTAGGCTATACGACATAGGTTAGATGTCTTGTTAGTCTTAGTGTGTCTCTTTTAATTTGTTAAAATGGGTTTTACTAGGTTAAAAGACTTGCAATATATAGTTTTTGGTATGAATGTATTCAATCAGTTGAATTATTTTTCAATCGATTGATTTCACTTAAGTCAACTGAAATCAACCGACTGTACAGAAAATTCAACCGACTAATTTCACTTAAACTAGACTATATATGTTGTGTTTTCGAGAGCAGAGGAACGATTCTGAGTTTTTTAGTGCGAAATCTTGTCATTCATCACTGGAAAACTCTCTGTGCAATACATAGCTGCAATGTGTTTATTGAAGATCTTGGTTGATCTTAGAGGCATTTTGGCTTGGAATTAGCTTGAAAAACACATGTATGGTTGGCTAGGGAGAGCCATCATCAGGTTTGGCTGTTCTTCTGCCTCTGGTTGTTTGCCTGATGTGATTTTAGGTCTGTAAGTGTGATTCTTGCAGGGTGTAAGTCTAGATTTTTATGTGAGTCAAAAATCTTGTGATTTTCTTTGTTAAAAAGTGTAATCTTGGTGTGTGATTTGTAAAACTTTTAAATATAGTGGAAACCAGGCTCATGTTGTCCTTGTAAACTGGATATAGCTCTTTGATTAAGTGAACTAGTAAAAAAACAAATGTGCAATTCTCTTTCCTTCATCTCACTCACTTTAAATCACTCTAAAAACTCAAGAAAACTAAGGAATCCACTCTTTGTTATGCTTTAATGCGTTCTTGTCTAATATGAGGTTGTATACTTGTTAGAAATATTATTTGGAACAAGTCTTGTATGTAAAAGTTTGTTGTTTGAGTTGAATCTGTGAATTCGGCATTCTACATAAATTCCCAGAATTTTAGCTGACTGATTTGAAATTTTAATCGACTGTTTCATAGCTCAAGAACAAACTAGTCTGTTGTTTTATTTTTTGACCGATTGAAATTGTATTGTTCTACAACTTTTACATCTAATTCCCTAGTCTATTTGATTCAATTGAAAGGGTGTAACATCCCTAAGGAATATTACTGATATTTAATATATAAAATAAGAAATAAAAATAAATGCCTCATTTAATATAACACCATTTCCCAAAAAAAATGCGGGAAATTTAAAACTTTAGTACCATGTAATAAAACAGGAGTCCATCATTATAAAACTGAGGTAATATTCAAATGGCTCCAAAAAAAATTACAAAGTTATCTCAAAACCAAAATAATAATTATATACAAAATCCCATGCTATCCCCCGCTCCGAGTCTATGCATCTCCTGGCCCACCTGTCACATCATCTGCTCCCGGATAACGAGTTATTCGATCATCGCCAAACACACACAGAAAGGGTGAGCTATGCACAATATATAAAACAGATACATGATATAAACATGTTTCCCAACCCAAAACAACATGAGTACAAAACTCATAATTTCCAAATCACCCAACCATGACCTCATAGTCCTTCATGACTCATATGCATGAACTAGTTCTTGAGACTTCCCTGTGCTCCCATGAAACTAACTCATTCGTGGTCCAACCCTATGAGCCTATCCCGCTCATAATCCTGCCCTACAGACTCCTCGCCTATAGTATAACATCCAAGTCTCATACTTGGACCCTGGTACGCACGCAATCACCATACTATGGACTCCTCGCCCAATAGTAGCCGATGGGAACATCACAGTTCCTTGCCCATCGTGTGCCCGACACATGCAATCACCATACTAAGGACTCCTCGCCCATTAGTAGCCGACGGGAACTCAACCAGTTCCATGCACATCATGTGTCCAACCATCAAGCACATCCCAGACCCCTATTGGACTTAGTCCTTCACGCCCCCAACACCACACCACATGCATATACATCCTATACCGAGGATAAAGCAACCCAATCACACACACAAGCACACACAAACATGGAATTTCGAATAAATTCGCTTAAGCTAGGGACTCTCGCCCAAGCTAAGCCCACAGCCTCGCTTAGGCTAGTTCACCTCACCTGGGCGAGCTTAAGACAGTGACTGCATCGCGTTATCTCGCTTAAGCGAGATCTGTTCGCCTAGGCGAGATCATCACTCGCCTAGGCACCCAAAACCAACTCGCCTGAGCTACAATGCAAGCAACACACCAACTTGATCATGACATCTCGCTTAGGCGAGAACGTCTCGCTTGAGCGAGACCCTGGTTCGCTCAAACCCACCAAAACTCCTCGCCTGAACGAGAAGTCGCGCTCAACACGCTCAACTTCATCATCATCTCGCTTAGGCAAACCTCACTCGACTAAGCCAGTGTACGTGTCACTCAAACCCAATTCGTGTCGCCTGAGCGAGAAGCTCGTGTGGCATCATGGTTTGCGTCTCTGCTAATCTCGCCTGGGCGAGTCTGGCTCATCTGAGCGATAATTGCAGATCCCTACACTAATTACGCACGCAACAACAGCAACCAAACACCACTTTGCACTCCAATTCATACCAAAAAAGCTTATAACAATTCCATCAAACATACAGCATAATTTATATACAACACAGTTCCCCCAACACCCAATTTGCACAAATAGTGGAGTACTTAGTGTAGATATTCATCATGACCATACTTTTAGATAATAACACCAATAGAACAGTACCCAAATACCCAAATCCCTCATTCCTTTCATGTGGAACACGAAAATTCATGGTAACAGGATGCACTATCATACCATATGACCAAAAGCACACAATTACAGTTCACCTCCCCTAACCTGAAAATTTGATTGAAATTGGGAAGAAGATTGGTTTTCCTTGGTTTGCCAATGATGTGCCACAGACTTCCTCTCAGTTCAGCCCCTTTATGCACCCAAACCTCCTCTCTCAGCCTAAATTTCGTACTCTCTCTATAATAGTTCACCACAGATGCCAAAACCCTTCCCTTTTCCTAAGTTTTGGCTTTTATAGGTGCCTTTAAGAGGGTTTTTAAAAATAAAATTAGTTTTGGGCTTTGTGGGTTTTAATTCCTCTTCAATGTTAATCATTCGGTAATTTTCCAACCCCCTTGGCTGCCCCATTCTGCTAGGCTTTTCTTTACCCCTTCACATTCATACCACCACTATTAGTTAGCAAAAATAAAGCTTATTCTTTGCCCTACCAAGGTTTGAACCCATGACCTTCCACTCATAAGGCCAAAGCACAACCACTATACCAAATCACATTTGGTGATACACACAAAGCAACATAAGTTTACAATACCAATCACATACTCATACATATCTTTAAAATCAATAATAAAATAACTACACATAATTGGCATACATAGAACTTGAACCCAAGTCCTCTCACACAATCAAAGTACTCTCAACCATTTGAGCTAGTACTTTTCCATGTCACATTAAACAATAGTTAATGCCATAAAGGCGCTTTCTACCCACATTTATTAATTAATTAAATATTTAATTAATTAATTTTCATGGGTTTTACAAAGGGGTTTTATGCTTTCAAAAAAGTTTTAAAGAACCAATTCAACCCCCCTCTTCTTGCCTTAAATCACCATTTCAAAACTAACATGAACTATTTCATTGAATGAATAATATTATTGCTCTAGCAATTCAAATGCAGAAGCAAGATTGCACAATGTTTCCTTAATAGGACATATAATGAAGGTTAAGTCATATGAGAAGAACATGAATAAGAACAAGAGAAAAGAAAAAGGAAATATTGTTGTAAATATGTCATATCAATAATGTCTTAGAGAAATTGGGTTTACAGCTTCAATATTGAAATATCCTTCATTGAGTGAAGTTGGAACAATGAACTATGTTATACCATACATTTGAGAGAGTGTCATTTGCTTATTGTTGAAATTGAGAGTTCTTGATCTTAGGGGAGATTGAGAACGATACATGGAGAGGTTGATGCTTAGTGTAGCTTGAAAAGGTTTGTACTCATGTATTTGGAGAGGTTGAAACTCGTGTAACCTGGAAAAGATGATACTCGTTACCGATAAAAAATGTTGATTAGTAGAACTTCTGGAACAAGTTGCTTAAGATACGAGACAACCTCAGGTGAAGGTGAAATTGTATAAACCTGTAGTTTGCATTCTCTCTATGCCTACACATTCATTTTTCAAGTAGTAAATTCATTTGTCATCGCATACATATGTGCGTAGTTTTTGAATTTGTTTCTCATACTATATTCATCCCTCTCATTCTAAACCTACATTGCATTAACATAAATTAAAGCATAAAGACTTGGGTTCAAATCTTGTGTATGTTATTAGTGTGATATTTTAATTGTGTTTTATTTTACATATATGTTTTAAATGCGGAAACATGATTTATCATTATATGTGTGCATGAATTGGCATGAAACATTTAGTGGCTCAATGGTTGTACATATGCTTGATGGGTTGGAAGGATGTGAGTTCGAACCTTGGCTAGCATGAGTAGTTTCTCTTTATGTTTTAGTATTTTTGCTAAATGGTGGAACCTGGAAACTTTAGAAATTCTATGGGAAACGAAAGAAGTCCTCTCACACAATCAAGTACTCTCAACCATTTGAGCTAGTACTTTTCCATGTCATATTAGTCAGTAATTAATGCCATAAAGGCTTCCACTACCCGCATTTATTAAATAATTATTTATGTAATTATTTAATTTTGAAGGTCTTACAAGCCACAACTCGTACACTCACATCGCTAACACACACTATTCCATCCTTAAGGTATCACCCAAAGCCTTGTAGACCACACACATCCAAAGCATACAAGCCATGCCCTTGCATTATCGCCTCATTATACAAATGTAACTACTAACATAGGAACTCAACATAATTACTTGACCATGAACCCAGGATATAATATGCTTCCACGAACCTGCCCGCTCGTGGCCCAACCTCTACGAACCTCTCCGCTCGTAGTCTAACTCTATGGACCTCCCCGCTCGTAGTCCAACACTCGTGATCCATCCAGCTACGAACCTCCCCGCTCGCAACAACCCTCAAGTGTGAGCACGAAACATACGAACCTCATCGCTCGTATCCTCACACGAGAGTTCCATTAATATGTATCTCCCTACTCATATTAACCACGTGTACATCAATAGTCATGAACCTACCCGCTCATGACACTATCAAGCATCTCCTAGTCCAAGTCCAAACCCGACCAACTCACAAAACACAAGCCAAAAGAGTCCACTGCCCAAGCGCCAGACAAATTCCAAAGTCACTATCTTATGGCTATCACCTGGCGGTTCACACCTCACACCAAGCGCCACTCACTTCAGGGACATCCATGGTGTTAGTTTTGAAATGGTTGAAAAGCCAAGAAGGGGGGGTTGAATTGGCTAGTTAAAAATTTAGGCTATCTTTGCAAGCAAAAAATCACCTTTAATTGAATAAAATAGATCACCAAGTTAGGATGCAAACAGTACTGAACTATACACTTTCAATCGATCAAAAACAGACTTAAAAGATTGATTTTACTAAACAGATTCTGTTCTAGTATAATCAATCGATTGAAACTGAAAAATAGTCGACTGAAATACTGGGAAAAATGTAGAAATTTGAATTTGAATTTTAAATCAGAAACAATGCTCAAGAATGATCAAGATCAGTTCCAAATGGTTATACAAACATGTTCAATGCTGCATATGCTATGAAAACATGCAAGAACATGAAAAAGACGATTAAAGCACAAGTTCTTGAAACTTTAAAATGAAAATGCAAGAGAGAAATGTTAGAGAAGAGAGGACACCACGAATTTGTATACTGGTTTACTCAAACCTGAGCTACATCCAGTTTGTCAAGGCAACCTTAGCTTGACTTTGCACTATTTCAAAAGTTTTACAAAGTATTCACCCTTACACTTCAAAATATGTAAAAACAACACAAAAGACTCTTGAATCACACAAGAATCACACCAGCACAGCAAGAACCCTCTTGCAGACCTGGAAAACCACCAAGCATACACACACACAAAGCTTGAGAAAGATCAAACCTCAGTGGTAGCACAGCCTAGCCTACCACAAACCACTTTCTCCAAGCTTCAAACTAAGCCAAAAGCTCCAAGAATTGATCCAAGATCAATCTTCAACAGTTGCAACACCTATGATCACGAAGGAGAGAGTTTCCACAAGTTTCCATAACCAAATCGTGCTCTAAAATGATCAACAAACCTCTCTTTCGAAAATCACAGCTTTTATAGTCAAACTGTTACAAAATTCAACAGGTTGATTTTCAAATCAATCGATTGATTTCACTTGACTTAAGTGAAATCAGTCGATTAAAAACTAAATCAACTGATTGAATTTTTTGCAGTTTAAGACTACTGTAGTCAACCTTTTAACCTATTGAAAAACCATTCAACAAACTAAAAGAGACATTTAACTTGTTGAAAAACCATTCAACAGATTAAAAACACAATAAAGACCAAACTACATCTAATTAATGCTTTAAGGTCTAGAACATGAATTACAAGCTACAAATACACTTTCTTAAAGATGTAACCAAATGGAGAGCACACATTCCAGCCTTGATCACCATGGATATCATCAAATCTCCTTTCCTTCATCAATGTAGGCTTCATTCCAATGGTAATGGCTTCAGGATAGTTCAAAAGAGCTTTATTCAATCTTCATCAAATCTTCAAGAAGCAAACCACATTGGCTTCTCATGTCAACACATGGTACTTCTATCGCCTGGCGGCATACCCCGCACCGCTAGGCGCTATACTAGTAACATGCCAGCTACTAATTTAGCACCCCAAAATAGTTTTATATCCTCAAATAGTCCATGCATAAGTCCAGTTTACTATTTTACAGATCTATATTTAGCAACTTAACTCAAGATTACACTCCAACATATTATATAGTTCAATAATATAAATTTGCAGTATGCACAACCATGTATTCTCATGCCAACACTTAAGCGAAACCAAAATCATCATGTTCTCATACTTGCCTAAAAGCCATCATGATCATGCAACACTCAATCATTGTGATATCATCAATAATGGCCTTTTTCACGCACTTATAACATCATACATTCAAGCTAAGATATATAGATTTATGCATTCACCAATCAAGGCCATACCAACATTTAAGCATCCAATATTAATCATACTATTAGGGAAATCAAACTAATAATCATGAGTAACATATATATCTCTAGCTATAGATCTTCAATTCAAATCTCACTATTATTCTTCCTAACAACTCGAATTTTAATGGTCTTAATGGCTAAAACGAAAATTCCATTAAAATGTGTTTAATGGTTAATCAATGGCCATTCTAAAGTGGTTTTCCAACCACTTTCAGCTCCTCTCTTAGACGGCTAGGATTTTTGCTTCTTCATATTCATGCCAAAAAGAGATTTGGCAAAAAGAAACTTATTTCGCTTCAGTCACGGTTTAAACACATAACTACACAATTACCAAATCAATGCACAACCAATCAACCAATTCATATTTTGTGATAATTCCTATACTTCTAGGATTCTATTATCACTCATCATGCTCAAGCGTATTATCAAAATAATAAACAATTAAAATAACACACAATTGGCATACACAGGACTCAAACTCAAGTCCCATCATAATAAATAAGTACTCTCAACCATGTGAGCTAGTACTATTCCACGTCATAAAAACCAGCATTAAATGCCATAAAGACTCCCACTACCTGTATTTATTAAATAATTATTTATTTAATTATTTAAATTTCTCGAGTCTTACAGTTACAATCAGGGTGCACACTAATAACTAGTTATAAGATAAGTTCTTGTCTTAATTTTGAATGTTTTTACTATTAAGTGAGTTTAAATGGTCATGTGATTTATAGTATGCAACATGTTTTGGGATTATTGTCTCCTTATTGAGTAATTTTATTATGAATATATGTTTAAGTTTTAGTGTAAGAAGTTCCTTTGCATTGAATGCTTTGTTTGTAGATTTTAATGTTGTCTTTTAGGTTTATAATTTTACATCAACAATTGTTTTGGTCCAGCATTATATATGTCATAATATATGTGGTAGGTGTTTTGTCATCATTAAAAAACATATGTTCCAAATAAATTTGAGATGTTGGCGTTGAAGGATGTATCATTTTCAAGATGTTTTGACTCTTTGTAAATTGTATTTATAGCTAATGGGGAATAAGTAGTATGTTTAAATTATAGAAATTGGATTGAATAGACTACACAACAAGTATATAGAAAATTGAAAGTTAATGTAAGTTATATTTTTTTTTTTTATTTTCAATACGAGGTCAGTTATGAGGGTTAGATAAGTTGTATGTTAGTAGGTAGAAAATTATAAAAATATATCCATAGAAAGTATTTAGGTTGTATTCCAAGATAAAAGTAGAATTTTGTTGAACTTGGTGGCTAGAAATGAAGCTAGAATCAATGCCACTTTATGTGACAATTTCATATGAGAAGTGATAATGTAGTTGGTTAAGAAGAAAGATAGAGAATTTAATTGGTATGCAGATTGCATATTGCTAGTATATTAACAGGATTGTTGAGAAATGATAGTTGATCAAGTTGCATGGAGAATCAATGTTTTCAAAAATAGATATAAGGTTTGGGTATCCATAAAATTTAAGTGAATAATGTAAAGTTGATGAATCCACCCCAAGGCTTATAGCTTGGGCCAATGGCTAGGCCCATTTCTTTTTATTTTGCTTGTTTTAAATAGATGCACAAATGTATATGAATAGTGTTTTTAGATGGTGTAATTAGTATTTTTCTCGTGGGCTTGTATTCTAGCCACCTTTTTAAGTGTTGTTCTTTCCTTTCTTTGTAATCTATTTTTGGGCCAATAACCTTTCCACAAGCCCAATATGAAATGACCAAAATCTCCTTCAGTGCAAGGAGTTATGTTGTGAAGTGCCTAGTAAAACCTTTTTAGGCATGCACGCGTGCAAGACCATCCAACTTTCAGCTGTTTAGTAGGCTTCAAAACTGATTCTACGAAGAGTGGCCCAATTCAATATGGAACCATCAGCATTATGGGATTCACTTTACCAAAGTCTCGATCCAAGTGTGCAATAGAGGACCTTTCGTGAACCCAACATTTTTCTTCATCACATGTAGATACCCTAAGCTAGGGTTTCCCCCTGTTCATCCTCACGTGTGCCATCATCTTCACGACGCCTTGTCTTAGTATCCAATGCTTCTTCCCTCACCTTATCACCGTTAGGGTTCCGCTACCTTAGCTAGGATTTCACCTAATCATTAGGAACCTTTGTTAGACGACTTTCTCTTCTTTGTTTTTTGGCTGCCTTTCCACCTTTATAAAGGCAGGCCAACCTCATGTAACGATTAGCTTTGATTAATAGAGAGGTTTATACTCCATTTTCAGAGCTCACCTTCCTAGTAGGCGTTCTACCTCCTAGGGTTTCCAAAAGTAGTGAGAAACGAGAGTTCCTCACTGGAACAAGAGAGATTTGAGTTCCAAACGAGAGAATCTGAGCCTTCCGCTTCGTTACAATGGTGTTCCGCGTGGTTTAATCAGTGGAACAACGATTGGAGTGGACGTCTGGCGAATTCCGTGATGGAACGTCTCCATCAAAAGTAGTAGAAAGTAACATATAAATATATATGATTGCTTTGAGTATATACTGATATTGTCTAAAGTGGTAAGTGTTTAAGACATATTCATGGATAGGAATATGGCCTTTTGTATCATGTTGGAAAAGTTTATCAAAGTTGTAGAGAGGTCATGCTTATGTATCATGTAATCAGGAGACACACAAGGGTTTCTTAAGGGCAATGGTAGAATTCGTCTCGAAAAATAGTATAAGTAGGAGATTTAGTTAGTGAGGATGTAAATTTTGGGATAGGTAATATCAACTTAAAGAAATCTAGTAAATCTAGTCAAGGATGTCCCAACCCTAATTAGGATAACAATGATGGTTGAATCTAGTGACTTGTTATAGGGAGTTCAATTTTTCTAGATAATAGTGCTCTTTATACAACGAAATAGTAATGCATGAACATTTTCACTAGATAGGTAAAATTTTATAGCCCTAAAGTAGAGATTGAATGGTTTGTTAATATTTGGAGTTTTTGATTTACAACGTCTTAAGTATAGGATGTTACATCCTAGGTTGAGATAAGTATACAATAAATAAATAAAAAATTATAGATCGATGGATTATGTTTGAAGAAAAATTTCTAATTTATGAGAAAGTTTAACTTACTTCTGACATAGAGATAATGGTAGAAATTTTGTTTTGAAGACCCGAAAACCCTATCTTGATGGTGCTAGTTCCACAAGTTTAATATTGCCAGCGTTTAGGTAATTAATTGATCAGAAGGAGCTAAAAATGAGACAAAAGAGATTTATGAAGTTTGAAGGGATTGTAACTTCAAGTACTCGTAACGTCTAGAGACGGTGAATTTTGTTAAGGAGACCTTGAGAAGAAATGTAGTGTAATTGTTAACAGGAATGATCAATAACTTAAGTTAATAGAGTGTCAAAATTTTTACCGACTAAGAATTTCAGGATGAAAGCAAATAAGACTCTATAGGGTTTAATGTGTGATTTACTACTAAAAAGTAAGAAGTTAAACAAAATGGTTTAGTGAGAAAAATTTATAGGGAAACTTTGATTCATGATAAACATGACCAAATATATCAGTGTCTAGAAAGGTTCTTTGTATAAGTTCAGCATAAAAAGGGAAGATATTTAATCTGTATTTGTATATCTAACTTGTTTATAGTCATAGTGCAGCATCAAAACTTGACAAGATGTTAGGACAGTTGGACATGACTCAGAAGAAATTAAGTAGTATTACTATGTGAGTGATCTCTTTTTTTCACAACTAGTAAGGATGGATAAAGCAATATAGATGATAGTAGATTGAGTGATAATGAATACACAAATCTCTTTAGGGCAAATAATGATGTATTAAAAGAATGAGTTTTAGTTAATGGGTCAACTTGAGAAAATAATTGTTGATGTAGATGTTACAACAATTAAGTGTTAGATATGTTAGTGGCTAATATTAGTGAGTTTGAATTTTAATGGTATTTAGGGCCTATTAGTAATTGATAAAACTAAATATCTCTAAGGAAATCGATGATAAAAGATTTATATCTTAGTCATTCTGTACTAAGCCAATTTTCAGGATGAAATGTTTTTTAGTGGGAAGGATGTGAGAACCCCAAATTTTATAGCAAACCCTTTTATCTCAAACCCTAATTTCCCTTAATCATCTTCCTTTTCTCCCTGAAATCTCTAACACATCCATCCTCTTTTTGAAAATCCAACACCAATGGAGTGATGTATGCGAAAGACTCTACAAAAGCCTCTAGTTGATCTCTCCCTTTAGGTAATTTAATTTTCTGCCATTTTACTATGAAGTAATTGGATTCTCCCTCTCTGCATGCAACTCTTATCTAAAATTGTGCCTTGATCGTTAATTCGGCCTTTGACTGTGTAGATAGAATGGTTTTTTGTGTGTGACACTATTTATGGGAAGAGAGTAAAGCTAGAAAAACTTTGTCAGGTAAGGGAAGCTAATTTAATTGAAATTTTAAGGTCTTATTGTTGAATTATTATTTTTTTTGTATGAATGTTGTCTTTATATGCTTGCTAAAATTTGGGAATAATCCTTGTGAGAAGGGAGAAGGGGTGAAGGGTGATTTGTTTTAAACTGTGAAATGATAAAGTGTGATAAGAAACTATTATTTTGGATAAGAATTGTTTGTACTATTTTTTCTAATGGAGTGAGTATGAATGTGCTTTCAAAGAGATTGACTTACGAGAAATTTTGATGGTTAAGTGTATTTGATAATGTATTAGTATAAAGTATCATAATTATTATGGAAGAGTTAGCCTGTAAGATGAGAAAGGAGTAGGTGTGACTCTAATGTTATTATGGTAAAACAATAGTATGGATTTGTAGGATTAGATGTTTTTGGTGTGCTTTAATAACTTTTCCTTATAAGCCTTAAAGTAATTGAACACTTTTGTTTAAAGAGATTAAAAAGTTGTGAATTTGGAATATTGTTGCAAAAACTATGAATATGTTTGACTAGATGTTTGTATTACAATAATGTAGTATTAAATGTGGCATTGTATTTGTATTTTTTGAGATATGTGTTATGTCTATGATTGTTATAAAGTGTGAATTAGTGGTGTCTTATAGTGTTGCTAAATAGCTTCCTTGTATGCTACTTAAGATAATTATGGTTGCCTGAATTTATCTTTGGTAATGTGTGTGCATATGTAAAGTTTTAAGTATCTGTGCTAGTCAAAATAGTATATTTCCAAAGGAAAATATTAATTTTGGTTGAATCCAAGTGTATTGAAAGGAGATTTTGACAATGAGACTATCCTGATTCAACTAGTATCTCACTCACGTAGAGTCAGATATGCAGGTGGTGTTAGTCGAAGAAGGCTTCACATGGCAAATGGTATGAAATGAAAGAGGATCATGCTTAGGGAGGTAGTAGGGTTAAACCTGTGATGGCTTGGTTGGGGACAATGGTTCTGATTGTTAGAACACCATAGGAGGATTTGGAAGCAAGCATGACAGGTGCAAAGTTTCACGAGTCCATTCAATACACTAGTTTTCTAAGAGTAGAGTCTAGATTTATTTAGTTATTTGAACCGTTTTGGGCTGAGATATGGGGTTGATACATGGTAGGGTTGATACATGGTATTTGATTTGATGAATATGAACTGTATGTGTTTTTGGGATGGTTCATATAATGGAATTTTATTGTTGAGTGAGTTATTGGCTTGAAGTAATGGGTTGGTTTAAATGGGAAAAAGGAGAAGGACTAAGCTAAGGATTAAGTTCCATCAAATATTTGTTTAGATAATATTTATTATAAGTTAGTTTTGCTCTCATATTAAGTTTCTCTTATAAATGCATTGGGTGAGTTTTTTCTTCTTTTTTTTTATGTTGACCTTTAAAGAGAACATTAATTAAGTGGATAATTGAGTTATGATATATGGAGAAATGAGAGAAAATAATTTAAGAACTTATTTTTTCTTTTGAATATGCTTTAATGATGGGTTACTATTTCTAGTTAATCATTTCTCATCATTTTTTAATGCAATAACTTATCCTTACTCTTACAAATCTTATTCTATTTCAAAATTTTAATTGGACAACTTTTGTGATAATATATTAATTTTTTCTAATTGAGTGTATTCCCTTGCAATTATGTGTCTCTTGTTTCTTTCTTTTTCTTTATCCAATAATCATATATATTTTTATATATAGGAGCAAAGATAGGGGTTGATGGTGATATTAGTATTGGAGCTAGATCATGGAGTTGAAAGATTAGTATAGTAGTATTTTAGATAATATATTTCGAAGTTTAGTTTATTTTTGACATCTCTTAGATTGTGAAGACCAAAATAAGAATGCGTTGAAAAAAAAAATTGAAGGGATAAATTTGTACAATTAAACTTTTTTTACCATTAAATTTTATACGAAATTCATTTTATACGATTACATGTGCAACTTGTAAAAATAAAGGAAATGATTATTTTTAAAAAGAAACTAGAAAAAGGATTAATAAAATAACACATGAATATCTATTATAATATATGAAAAGAAAATACTAAAAAATTTACTTTATTTTGTTGTGAAGTTATTTTACTTTATATCCATTTTTTTAATTTTATTTATTTATATTTTTTTTCACATGTGTATAGAATTTATTTTACTTTTTTATCATTTTATTTTATTTTTAAACTAAAATTTGCCTATACTATTTTTTATTCTTAATTTTATCTTTTTATAACTTCTAATTAGTTACCATATGAAAGTTTGTTTGTTTAAAACGTTATTTTACTTTTTGTCCATTTCATTTAATAATAATATATTTCAACTCTGTCATTTAATATCTAATAAATTATTATTTTAGCTCTTAAATAGAATAGTTACTTTCTCAAATGTATAATTGTTATTTTAGGTCTTAAATAAAACAATTACTTTCTCAAATTTAACTTTATATTAATTTCCAAAATGTTAATTATATATAAAGTTGGAATTATTTTGATAATCAATTTAATCTATGATCTACATTCAAATCGTAAAAATCATTTTAAAATTTGTTGATTTTTAAAATAAATAAATAATTATTTATTTAATGTGTGCACTTAGACACATTTTAACTATCACCAAATAAATTAATGTATTTTCAATATATTTGTTAGTAAATAATGACTTATAATTAAAATACAAACTTTGTTCTTTTATACTATTTTTTTTCTTAATTTTGTTATTTTATAATTTCTACTTGATAAAAATAATTTATTAAAGAATAAAGTATTAATTTTTTCTATATTAATTTTTTATTTTTAATTTTACCCTTTTATGAATTCTAATTACTATATTTTTTTTCATTTCTTAAAATATTATTATTTAAAAAAATAATATATATTTATTAGCAATACAAATCCTTTATACTGCCATACAAAAAATTCTCTCTCACATGATTTTTTTTTTCAATCAACTTGAACTATGATAAACATTCCTAAAAACTATTTTAAAAATTACTGGATTTTAAAATAAAAATAATAATTGTTTCTTTTAAATTATGTCCTTAAATTTAGTCATAAACAAATAGTTATTTTAACGTGTCCTCACACACGTTTTAATGATTATTAAAAGTTTTTTCTAACATATTTTCAACATATATATTATGTTAAAAGAATGACTTCTATTTAAATTATTAATCTTTTTATATATTATTTTTTTTCCTTTTGTGATATCTAATTATTTATTCATTTATAAAATTAAATTTAGAAAAATATATTTTATTTTCTTAAGATAATAATATTTAAAAAATAATATATTTTTGTTGATAATAAAATATAAAAAAAACTGTAATGAAATAATTTTCTCTTAAAAAATTTATCAATAAGAAATTATATTTATCATTTTTATATTAAATAATAATATAAATATTGTTATTATTTAATATTATTCTTATGTAAAAATTAAATTAATTTATCTAATAAAAAATATCATTAATGATATGTACATAAAACTTCGTAGATTTTATTAAAATATTGTATTTAATAATTCATTTCAAAGGTTTAATATATATATATATATATATATATATATATATATATATATATATAAAAAAAAAAAAGTTACACGGCTTAGTATTATGATTTTTGTTTTACTTAGTTTATTTCAAAGGTTTAAAATTTGTAATAAAAAAGCAACTTCTTAATATATTATTATAATATTGAAGTGGAAACATGTCAAACGTGGTAAATAATTGATATACTAACATGAAACGCGTTTAACACGCTAAAAATAGTTGACGTAATTGGATTAAAGTGACTAATTGATTCATGTTTAAAGTTTGAGAACAAAAAAGTATAAAACTTTGGTATTAGACGAATTCCAAATTCGAGTCAAAGTTCAAGGACTAAAAATGTAAGGCCCATGAGAATCCACCTTTTATTTCTGCCCTAAAGTTAGTGGGTTGCCCTTGTAAGTGGGCCTAAGGCCGACCCATAGGATAAAAGCCTTTCCTGTTGCCCTAATCCCACACTCACTTTCACTCTTTCAGAAATCAGTCGTCACCTTCTACTCCGTGAGAGAGAGCTCTGTTAGGGTTCAGCCGCCTTCCGCATTCAGTGGGCTCGAACCAGTTTTTCACTTCTCTTCCTAAGTATAACCTAAAGCTGTGGTGTCGTGGTTACTATTGAGTCCTGTACTAGCATATTCCAGGTACGGGAAGCTAGAACCCATTCTTGTGCCTTGTTTGTGTTGTTGTTTTACTTTCATGTTGAGAATCTTTGGCTGGTTTGTTATTCTGAATGCGTGCAATGGTGTGATGTGTTGTTTGGACTGGTGGGTGCGGCTGTTCCAGGTAAACCAGTGGCGATGCCTGTTAATCTCGCCTAGGCGAGATGAACAGGGAGCTCGCCTAGGACTTTTGCGTGAAAGGTCGCCCAGGCGACCAGCTCGACTTCGGAGCGAGCGAGCATCTCGCCCAGGCGAGAGGGGTCTCGCCTAGGCGAGATCCCGCGAGTGCTTATGCTCCCTTCTCGAGCCCTCGTCTAGGCGAAGGGGGAGCTTGCCTAAGCGAGCACGTCTCGCCTGAGCGAGACCCCTCAGCCTGAGCGAGACCCCTCAGCCTGAGCGAGTCCCCTCAGCCTGAGCGAGGTGCTGGGCGAGACAACGTTGAGTTTGAATGTTTGTTTATTTCCGGATGATCTGTTTTGGTTTGGTGGTGGATTGTATGATGGGAAACATGTATGTAATGGAGTATTATGTATGCTTGGCATAAATCATGAATTGTGGATGATGGGTCTGGTATGAAAGTTGGCATGCGAACTAAATGAGTTGGTTATTTGTTAAAATGGCATGAAAATGAGATGAGTTAAGATCCTATGAGCATGAATGGTTATGATGAATTGAAATGGGATGGGCTTGGATCATGAAAGGCGTTGGCCTCAAAGGTTGGTACGAGTGATATATATCTATGCGTGGTAATTATTATTTTGGCTATGTGAATGTGGTTGATCTGTGTCAGTGCATAATTTCTTGGGGTCTCTAGGTGAGACTTTCAGGGACGCGCTTCAGTGGTCGGGACGTAATTCCATGGCCCCTATTAGTGGGTGTCCATGGTGGTGCCCCATCTGTATAACTGGGTAAGGATTCAAGGTAAGGTTGCATCCTAACACTCTGAGGAGCGAGTTAGTCTCACCTAGAGCGGACTGACTCCTGTGGTGAGAGTAGCAGGAGGCCTGAAATCCATTAAGGGCTAACCTTGTGGTGAGGGAAGATTTGATTCATCGTAACACTTGTAACACAGAGCTCGGGGATGAGCAACTCAGGGTCGAGCAGAGGTATCCACCACAATTGCAAGCATCCGCTGAATCCGACCAAGTTATACGTATCCAGATGAGTCGAGTCGAGTCGTAGTGTAATGTTTGAGAGTCATAATATGTTTGGTTGATGTTTGGATATCGAATGCCGAGAAATATATTTTGATTGTATGATAAAAGTGTTGTTGGCTCTAGCTTACCCGTTTTGTTGCATGGTTGTATTGTATGTGGTTGTTCTTCCTTGCGATGATCATCAATTTGATTGATGGGAGCAGATGGGCGGAGTTCTCGTGGTCAACAAGGGAATGGCGAGTCCGCTGCTTAGCCATCTGGGCTGGAGTTGTTTTATTCACGATTTCTTTAGGGCTACGGTCCCTGTACCGCCTTATGCTTTCCTACTCTACACTCTTTGTTAGAATTGTATCTGGTTTATGTTGGCATCGTGGTGTGCCTAGGTTGTAGGGGTTGTGTTGAGGACCCCAAGACTACGCTACTATACGTTTCCTTTAATTTCGTCTAATAATTAAACAGGACGTTACAAAAAACATATTTAAAACCTAATATTAATTAGGCAAAACAAAAGGTAAAAGCTAAAAAACTAATTATCTTAAAATATACCATTAATGTATTTATATTGTCCTTAAATGAATCTAAAAACATATATTAAACATGCATTGATTAAATGAGTCTAGAAACACACACCAGATGAGTATAGAAAAAAAAATTAGACGAGTTTAATGATATACATTGGATAATTTCTCTATACATTGATTATATGAATACAAACAAGTCTAGCAATATACATTAGACGAGTTTATCTATATATTAATTAGACAAGTATAACAAAAAGCATTAGATGACCCATTTTGTTCATTAATTGAACAAATATAACAAAAAATATTATAACAGGTCTTGCAATGCACATTAGACCAATCTGTCTATACACTAATTATATTAGTATAACAAAAAATATTAGACAAGTCTAGCAATATACATTAGACGAGTTTTTCCATGTACTAAATAGATGAATATAACAAAAAACATTAGACAAGCCATTTTATTCATTGATTAAACAAATGTAAAAAAAAAATTAAACGAATCTATCAATGCACTGATTAAAGAAGTCTAACAATATATATTAAACGAGTTTATCAATACATTCAACAAAGAGGGAAAAACAAAAGGAGAGAGATAAACAAACTTCAACAAATAAACTTAATTATAAAGGAAAACACAAGTTTTGCAGGATAGAAGAGAAGAACAACACGTTCTATATTGGTGAGATACAACATGATCTTTCATAGGCTTGTAAAAAATCACAAATTAACCTTATGCAGAAGGGTTAAGGCACAGTTTCTCTGTAAAACCGAAGTCTATGTTATAATTGTCTAAGTATAGGCTTTGGTTCATTTAAATAACCAAATCCTATACTTAAATAGTCAAAGTATAGGTTTTGGTTTCTTCGGTGAACCAAAGTCTATACTAAGACACTCAGGTAAAACTGTTAAAAACACAATGACATTTTTGAAATTATTGACAAAGTATAGACTCCAAACCTAAATTAACCAAAGTTTATACTCTAACTATCTGACTATAGGCTTCAATTCTCTTAAAGAACCAAAGCATATACTTAGACAATCAGAATATATACCAGAGTCTACTTTGTCCATAATTTCAAAAAATGCCAATGCATTTTTAAAGATTATGTTTTTTCTTAAAATCATAGTGTATTATGCATAGTTAAATACACATTATTTTTTAGTGCGAATGAATGTGATAAAGAAAAAATTTCAATTTTGTTAGTTTTATTACATCATACTTTTTAACTTTAATTGCAAAATATTGATAAATTAGATTAGTTGAAATTTGAAAAGTAATATTTTTGATTAAAATTATTTAAAAAATATTTTTATTTTCTTTTACACGTAGTTCCTAAAAGGGTCTTCTAGGAAGTATATCTTATTAACATACAAAGTAATTAGATGAGTAAAGAGTTTCATACTGCTTAATCAAATCAAAAGACTCTAAGGGTAAAAGATTGGAACGAAAGGAAAACTTAGTGTGATATATAGATTTGTTAAGAAACCTACATTTTATACAATTTTATAGATACATTTTATACAAATAAACATAACAGGCGAAAATATATAAAAAAGATTGAAAATATGTGGTTAGTATTTGTTCTTGACTTTGTTTCTGTCTGTAAAAGCTCTTTTAATTAGAATATAATAAAAGTTATAGGGTGTGTTTGGCAACTCTCAACTCAAAAATTTACAAGTTGACTAAATTTAATTACTTATTATCTAAGAACTTTTAAAATTTTAAGAATGTTTTTCCTTTAAAAAAATGATAAAATATTACTCTGAAACTTTTTGACATAGACTTGAAACAAAAATCAAGTACTTGATAGACATTGATGTTTACAATTTACTAAAAATACAAAATTATTGAACATTTACAATTTAAACTGCTTTGAATATAGAGGTCTTTGTTGAAGATTTCTGAATAAATATTTTATATATATATATATATATATATATATATGTGGAGGTTGAAAATAATTACGTAGAGTAATTATAACCTATACTGGCTAGTGGTTAACAAAAATAAATACATAAACAAAAGACAGTAATTATGTAGAGTATTTATAGGGGTTGAAAATAGTTATGTAGAGTAATTATAACCTATACTAAATTGTTAACAAAAATAAATAAGTAAAGAAACAAAGACAGTAATTATGTAGAGTATTTATGGAGGCTGCCAAAGGCAAGGGAGGTTCTCCAATTGCGAGAATGCAGTTTGTAGTTGCTTTTAATCATTTAAACTTTTCAATTACTTTCTGTCCAATTTTTCTTGAAACTTTCAATTACTTTCTGTCCATTTTTTCTTGAAACTTTCAATTCTATTGTTACTCTCAAGGTAAAGATGGACCAGATTGATTCAATGCATGCATTGCACTTGAGAAGTTTAGGAATTATCCTCTGTCAATGTTCTTCTGTGCGAAACACAGAACTTTCACACTGATACCCTATAAATTGTCTGTCGGAATTTACTTTGGGTTGTGAAATATAAATGGTCCTTCTACACATACATACCTATAATCATTAATGAAGCTATGCTTTATTCTAAGTATATATCTCAATAGATGCTTAGTTTCTTGGAAAATGAAAAAGGTGTAAAAATATCAGTCTGATGATAACCAAATTGCTTCCAAAAATTTGCCACACACCTTTTACACTGTCACTGGTTTTTTCTTGTCTCTTGCAAAGTTTAATAATTGAGATACAAGATGATAACACAAATCCTGTCATCTATTCATCTACCCAAAACAAGATGATATATATTCTTGTAATATTATTTTAATTAAGTTAGCAGTGAACTATTGTCTTTTCGGAGTGAGGACTTAATTATTTTCTAAATTAATGTCTCCAACTATAATGATTCATATAAAAATATTAAAAATCTAATATCATAAAATTATATTTTGAATCTAAAAATCTTTTGAACCTAAAAATGTTATATTTTAATAAAAATTAATATGAAAAGAATATTAATCAATGCATTAATAATAATAATATAGAGCAATTTTTATAAAATAATTATATTTTGAATTATATATATATATAGAATGAAATAATAAAATTTGAAAAATTATACATTATTTATACTATTATATATACTATTATATAAAGATGATTATTTATTTATTGTACATATTTTTTTCAATTTTACTCCTTAAGTATTTTTTTAAAATCAAAATATTTATTTTATCAATTTTACTCTTTAAGTGTTTTTATTCTTTAAAATTTAACCGTTTTTTTCATTTTAACAATTTCTTTCTATAATATTTTTTAAGAAGATAAATTTTATATTAAAAATTTTATTTTAAAAAATATTTTCTAGAATAAAATTATAAAAATTATTTAACTTTATTTTTATAATTATAATGATAATAATAATAATAGATTTATTATTTTTTGTTATTATAGAAAAACAGATGCACAGTCGGAAATTAGTTATATTAAAAATGGTATTTATATTTTTCTAGTTGTAAAAAATACATGTTCATATTTTTAAGCTATATAACATAAAATAACAATCTTTTTTTATATTTTCAAAACAGTTTATGTAACTTATGTTTTAAATAATATAAAATTACATTCAGATTTTTCATTATATTCAATAAACTAATACTTAGTCTCGTCTTATTTTAAAATAACAATTTAATTAAATTTAATTAAAAATATAAAAAGAATTAATGTTTTAAAATAAAAAATAAATAAATATTTTATAGAAAGAACTTATTTTGTATTATCTTTCCCTTAAATGTCAGTTAATAATAGACTATTTTAGAATAAAATAAGAGAGGAAATTTAAAAATATAATAGAAATGAGATCATTTTATTAAAAAATTAACAATTATAAAGGAAGTTCATGTTTGATAAAAACAATAAAGGATATTACCATTTTATTAAAAATTTACCACTTTTTCTTCATAAAACAATATATTCAATAAAATATCAGTAAGCCATTGAGTAAGTAATAAAATTTTCCACTGACCCTGTACACCAACCAAGAATTTTCTTTTTTAAGTATCCTTTTTACACAAATATTGTCACTTTACTCTTTAAATTATATAATTATTTATTTAAATTTAATCTATTCTGAAGACATATATGCTTGCAATGCATGCATTGAAACAACCTGGTCCAGCTTTACCTTGAAAGTAACAATAGTATTGAAAGTTCCAAAAAATATTAGACAGAAAGTAATTGAAAGTTTAAAAATGATTAAAAGCAGTTACAAACTGCATTCTCGCAATTGGAGAAACTCTCTTGCCTTTGTCAGCCTCCATAAATATTCTACATAATTACTGTATGTATTTATTTATTTATGTTAATCAACATATTATATATATATATATATATATATATATATATTAAATATTGATATGTAAATATTAATATTAATATCTTGTTAGTGTTATTTTATAAATTGACATTATTATTATTAGAGATGGTAACAGGGTGAGATAGAGATGACAATGGGGTGGGACGAGCACGAGTTTTGCTATCCCATATTTATTTCTGTAAAAAAAAATTCATCTCCATCTCCATCCCATTCCCATATTCAAACTAAAATATATTTTAAATGTTTGTTTACTTCAATCTTTTAAATTCTAATAAATCTCTTTTTTATACACTAATAAAAGTTATAATACATCATTTGATCAAAATGATACAAAGAACAAATAATAATCACAATAAAAATTTAAATTAAATTATAATTGTTTACATTTTAGATTATAATACCAAATAAAATTTCATGAGAACCAACACATTTATTAAATTTGCAAACATTAATTAATTAAACCTAATTGATAAAATTTAAAAATATTATTTTAAAAATATAAAAAGAAAACAAATATTCAAATTAAAATATATTTTAAATGTTTGTTTACTTCAATCTTTTAAATTCTAATGAATCTTTTTTTTATACACTAATAAAATTTATAATACATTACTTGATCAAAATGATACAAAGAACAAATAATAATCATAATAATAAAATTTTAACATAGATCTTGTATCTTTTAAACTTCAATTATGTTGGATGGTGATAAAAAAATATTCATGACAATTACATTAAATTTTTATATTGTAGTAAATAAAAGTTATTTATACAATTATAGTGAAAATATTACAGTATGATTGATAATTAGTTAGAAAATAAAAAATAATTAGATAAAATGTATCGAAATAGTATTCTACACAATGAAAACAAATAAAAATATTAAAAAATTAACAAATGTTTACAAACAATTTGAGAGACTATCGAAAGAAATCGCACAAAGGAAAACAAATATATAATTAAGGGTATGATAAGTTGAAAAATATCTTAGAGATCTAAGAAAAATTTTCAAATATCAACATATATACTCAATGGTTGACAAATAACAAAAAAAAAATAGTGAAACAAAAGATTTCTTCAAATGAAACAAAAACTAATAATAATAAGTAAAAGTTTTTTTTATATTACCTAGTAAACGAAAGGTTTGTGCTATTTATTACTTAAATTGAGAGTATTAAACATTCTCATGTGAAAGGAAAATATACAATAAATAAAAATATTAAAAAATAATAAATATTCAAATGTGAGACATAAAAAAATTTTAATTGACATACATCTTTTTAACATAATTACATAAAGATTATGATAAGATGAAAAATATAATTGAGATGCAAATGAGTTTTATGACAAACCAAATAATTAGAAGAAATAAAAATAATATATATATATATATATATATATATATATATATATATATATAT
>Ga0214542_1004294_pt1 | contig 28420 bp, 26 predicted proteins | sample CNSS1metaG_FD_160096 | JGI IMG/M metagenome (GOLD analysis project Ga0214542, IMG submission 160096) | Root nodule microbial communities from cowpea collected in UCLA plant growth center, Los Angeles, California, USA - CNSS1 | ecosystem: Host-associated > Plants > Roots > Nodule | place: USA...
TATATACATATATATACATATATATATATATATACATACATATATATATATATATATATATATATATACATACATATACATATATGTATGTATACATATATATATATTCTCACTTTTAAACCATGCTAGCATTCAATTCTAACTTATGAATAACGCATGCTCAAACAAATATAAGCAACAACACTTTAACAATTTAAACACATGATTCTATACACCAATGCAAATTAATATTGACACACATACATTCACCAATAATCAATTCTCAGCATTTGACTAACTCAAAGGAATATTCAAATTGTTAAAGACTTACCACATAACTCAATCATGCTTCATTACAAGTTACTTGAAATTATCAAGAGCTTATTCATGTATTTCAAAGACTCCAAAATAAGCATAATTGAGTAACTTATATCTCTAGCTACTGTCCTCCAAACCTACTCTCCACCGTTCAAAGTGAAGAACTACATGTTATGGACCACCTGTCAAAGGTTCATATAAATCAATCGGTTAACGAACCGGGAAATGCAGTTTTACGAAAACTGCGCAAACCAGAAAAAAATGGTGGAACCTAGTGCCCAAAAGTGAGGAAGGTGGCACCTGGCGGACTATTCTACCACTGGGCGGTTCCTGTTCTGCGAAAAATACGAAAAATAGCGTTTTTCGTGAATCAGAGCACCATGCATCATTAGTATGGCGCATGGTGGCCAATTGGGTGCCGTCAGGCGGTTCCTGTAGTTCCAGGAATCCTGCAACTCTTCCCTTGCGCCTGCGAATCTGAGCAAGCCCAACCATCCCGATTTCCTTCAATTTCAACTCAATACTCACCACTCAAAGATTTAGGATCACAATTAATCCCTTAAAACTTTTAATCAACGAAATTCCATTAATATTACACATTCAATTTAGTCCATCTCTAAATTCCCATTTTCACAAACCCTAACACGACGTCCATAAGGTTCTCTTTCAATTTAACCACCAACCACGTATGATTCAATGGAATACAACTAGTAATCATTCTCGCACAGTGACAACAACCTTTTTCCCCGATTAGAATCATCCCCAGACACCTAGAACATTAAAATCGAACCAAAAGCTCGCGTCACCTGGCGGGTCAATCACCATTGTCAGGCCCTTCATCCAGAAAACCCAAAATTGGGTTGAACAGCAAGCATCGCCTGGCGATACAGTTTCTGCCGCCAGACGGTTCCACTCGAAACCCAGAAAATCACACACCAGCATATGCGTCGCCTGGCGGCAGTTCATCGTTCGTCAGGTGGTTTTTGGGAATTTTCCAGAAGCACAAAATCTAAAAATAATATATTGCAAAGAGCATACACAATCATGCTATAATTCATGTAATTATTCAAAAACATAAATAAAAGCGGTCCAGCTCTCCTAACCTAGTTTCTTTGCTTAAGTCTTGAAATTTATTCAAGTCTTTGTGCATCAAAAATCCAACCCTTGACTCCTTCCAACTTGCTTCTAATCGTCTGAAATTGTTCTCCAATTCACTCTCAATCTCCACTTTTCAGTGCAACAGAGTTATGTCTCCTCAGAGTACTCCTTTCTCACTAAATTTCCCATTACCCTCACTTTCAAGCCTAGTTTTATTGCCATAATGACTAAAACGAAATTTTCCATTAAGTTAGGCATAATTATCATTCAATGGTTGTTTTACACTTCTTTTTTAAGCCTCCTTAGTTTATCTCACACAGCTAGGGTTCTTTTGTCCCTTCAATTTCATGCCAAAAATAGATTTTTCAAAAAGAAAGTTTAATTTGGTTCTACCAAGGATAGAACCTCTAACCATGCCAAATCCATGCATAACCATCAAACCAATTCATGTTTCTTGATAATTTCTATAAGTATAAGATTATATTATCCCTCTTCACACTCAACATATTATTACTAAAATTACATGATTAAAATAACGCCTAAATGGCATGCATATGTTTCGAACCCAATTCCTCTCAATCCAAATAAGTACTCTCAACCATTTAAGCTAATACTTTACCACGTCATAAACCTTAACTTTAAATGCCATAAAGGCTCCACTACCCATATTTATTATATAATTATTTATTTACTTATTTAAATTTTATGGGTCTTACATTCCCCCCACCTTATAAAATTTTCGTCCTCGAAAATTGAGCTTACCTGGGGAAAATGAAGATAGGATTGCCTCAACTTACCTTTATCTTCAAATTCTCCCTTCCTGGTCTCTACCCTTTTATTTCAACCTTCAACTCATATGTTTACCCACTTTTCCTCCCGAGCTTAGTCCTATGTTAAATTGTGGTATCAATTTAACTCTTCCACCCTATTGCATAAACATGGGCTTACACCTCTTCTTGTTCTAACTTTTAAATTCAATTCCTCTTACCAAACTTGTAGTGTTAGCCCCAAGAACTTATCCTTGAAAATCCCTCCGCCAGACGCGTTGATTATGAGTTTTGACTTCACTTCTTAGGCTCAACAACCAACTTATTTTTCCTTCCCATTGAGATATCCTTATGCGTACTCGCATCTTCGATCAAGAGATCTTCTCAAAGGTCCTACCTAACCCTTGCAAAACAACAGATCAAGTTTCACCTTGATTTTGTAGTCAGCCACTACAAATAACACATACATATCACAAAACAACAAAAACCTAATAAGAAAGGTATAGGAGACAAACTCAACCTACCACTTTTCACTCTTTTACCAAAACCTTTAGAATTAAGAAAGGATTCTATCTCAGATATAGTCATGATTGTGCACCCTCATCACCCTACCAAGACATTTTATGTTCTTAATACTTCCAGTTCACAAGTTCCTTTCCCTGCGCACCAACGCTTCTTGGAAAGAACCTCTCCCATTGCGCACCAACGCATCGGGAAAGACAAGGAATACCCCTTACCTACTCGCCAAAACCCAATAAGAACATTATTTTCTTAGGTATTATAAACAACTACCTTTGCCTGCTCACCAAAACCCAGCAAGGGTACCACTCTTACCTGCTCACCAAAACGCAGTAAGAGCGCTGCTTCTACTAAGACCCTAAGCAACAACTCTTGTCTGCTCATCAAAACCCAACAAGAGTATCACCCTTACCTGCTCAACAAAACCCGATAAGAGCATTGCCTACCCTGAGACTCACAAACAACAACCCTTGCCTGCTCATCAAAACCCGGCAAGAGCCCACCACTTATCTGTTCACCAAAATCCAGTAAGAGTGTTGCTTCCCCGGAGTCTAACAAACGCAACTCTTGTTTGTTCAAAAAAACCCGACGAAAGTCTCACCCTTACCTGTTCACCAAAACCCAGTAAGAGCATTGCTTCCCTGAGATTTACAAACAACAACTCTTGCCTGCTCAAGAAAACCCTACAAGAGCCCCAACCCCTACCTGTTCACCAAAACCCGGTAAGAGTACTACTTTTCTTTAGGTCTTACGTGCAACCACCCTTGCATGTTCACCAAAACCCAGCAAGAGTACCACCCTTACCTGTTCACCAAAACCCGGTAAGAGCATTGCTTTCCTAAGACCCAAAAGCAACAACTCTTGCCTGCTCACCAAAACCTAGCAAGAGTATCACCCTTACCTCCTCACCAAAACCCGGTAAGGACATTGCTTACCCTTAGATTTACAAACAACAACTCTTGTCTGCTCAACAAAACCTAACAAGATCCCCAACCCTTACGTGTTCACCAAAACCCGATAAGAGTACTAATTTTCCTTAGGTCTTACGTGCAACCACCCTTGTATGTTCACCAAAACCCAGCAAGAGTACCACCCTTATCTGTTCACCAAAACTTGGTAAGAGCATTGCTTTCCTAAGACCCATAAGCAACAACTCTTGCCTGCTCACCAAAACCCGGTAAGAACGTTGCTTACCCTGAGACTCAGAAACAACCACCCTTACCTGCTCATCAAAACCCGACAAGAGCCCACCACTTACCTGTTCACCAAAACCCGGTAAGAATGTTGCTTTCCCTGAGTCTCACAAACACAACTTTTGTATGTTCAACAAAACTCGACAAGAGTCTCACCCTTACCTGTTCACCAAAACCCGATAAGAGCATAACTTTCCCTAAGACTCACAAGCAACATTCCTTGCCTACTCAACAAAACCCAACAAGGACATTGTTACTAAGCTTAGATCAAAGTCTTACAATAACCCAAAACTCCATTTTACCTGACTCTCCAAAGTCCTAAGGGTAAAATAACAACTCCTTTTACTCAACTCTTCCTAGTCTTTTGAGTAAAAGTACATCCTGGTTTTAAAGGTGTGAACGAATTTTGAGCATACATCACACAAACTAACATAACATGCTTTACTACTCCAAAAATAATCAAATCAGACTTTACCTTATTGTTGTCGTGGCACTTCAGACTCCCCCCGTTCAGGGCAAGATTTCGCATAATGACCTGGCTTACGACAATTGTAACACTTCTTCTCTTCCGGCTTTGCTCCCGAAAGTTCTAGACAAACTCACCGAAAATGGTCTCCCCCACACTCGAAACACTTCACTGTCCTCCGTCCTTCACGTTGAGGTATGGTGTAGGGTTTCTCTTGTCGTTTCTCGCCGATCCTACTGTTCTTAGAATGTGCCCTCATGACCCAACTTGGGCCCTCTCTAGTCGTTCCACCATCTTTGCATGTTCCACCAATACAGAGAACTCTCGGATCCTCAAAGGTACGAGGAATCAATGCAACTCATGGTTTAGACTACCTTCAAATTTTCTGCAGCGCCATTCTTCAGAGACAGCCTGCGAGTAGAACCTCGCCAAGTACTCAAACCAGTCAGTATATGCTTGTACCGTCATAGTCCCCTACTGCAAGGTAAGGAATTCCGCTTCCCTTTCATATTTGGCATTGTCAGGAAAGTATTTCTCCAAGAATTGTGTCCTGAAGTTAGCCTAAGTCACTTACTCTTCGTGGGTCTGCATCAGTTGTTTCATCCCCGCCCACTGTAACTCAGTGTCTGCCACAAGAAGGAATGTGACGAAGGTTAACTTCTGTCTATCAGTGCACCCAATTGCTCGACATATTTTCTCACACTCCCTCAGCCATGCATCCGCTTTGTCCGAAGTGGCCTTACCAGTGAATTTAGTTGGTTTGTTCCTCATGAAGTATTCCATAGTCACGGCACGAGTAGGTGCGACTCTGGCTCTGGATTGTGTTGCATTAGGCTACATCGCGTCCACCATCCGATGAATCAAATGTACAATCTCATCCGCCCCAGTATTATCCCTTATTGTCCTATTTGCCAAAGCTTGTGCACGCCACATTTTAGCTGGATTAAACCACATAACTTAAGTCATGACTATGGAAACAAAATGTTTAACACAAAAGAATTAACACATTGACTCGTAAGCGGAACACGATAAGCTCACTCCCCATAGACCCTAAAAATCTTTTGAAAACCATTGCTTTGATACCAAATGTAACATCCCATCCTGATATTACAAATTTACTTAATAAAATAAGATAATAATATTAAATACTCATTTATTAAGCTCCATTTTCAAAAACATGAGAAATATAAAACTTTTTTAACATCCGAAGTTAACTCCAATCCATAAAATTTAAAATTCAATTATAATGTCTATGGGTAGTAATATGAAATATTAAAAATTCTTTAAAAACACATAAAATATAAAACTCTGAGAAAGTACTCTCCCAACGAGCTCCGCTCCAGCTCTATGCGTTACCAGATCCACCAGCAACATCGACTCCTCACGTGTACCGCGTACAAGATCATCGCCAAACACAAGCAGATAGGGTGAGCTAACAGAATAAAACATATGCATCAATTTATATAACAAAACACACACAATCCAAGGATCCTCATCTTTTGATCACATATCACATGGCCACCACAATATAATCCATGTTCTATGTCTTTGGTTGATAATCTCAAGCTATCATTACTGTCCAAACTACAAGCCACCACGTGTAGAACACATGCGGGAACACTCGTTATTCTGTGCCACAACTCAAATAATGCTTGTGTTACCCTCCATCCTAAGCCACAACTCCAGAAATACTCCAACATCTGACCTTTGAGATATCGCCCAAAGCCTCGTAGACCACGCACATCCAAAGCAAGTAAAACCCAATGTCTGCTTCATCAAAAATCGTCTGGCGCTCCACACAAGTCACCAGGCACAAAAGGCTTCCAGACCGCCTGGGAGGGGACATGTGCTGCCAGGCGCCAAGCGCCTATGATGCTACTCTTTCCACAAGTATTGCCTTGCTGGACAGCCCTTATCGCGAGGCGCAACACACTTCAATTCTCTACTGGTTTTGTAGCCATCGCCTGGAGGTCAGACACCACCACGAGGCGTTACACCAGTAGTTGTGCAATACTGGTTTTTCAGCACCCAGAACAAGTAAAAATAATCCATTCATATTTCATATATATATATATATATATATATATATATATATATAAACCCGCTCTTAAACCATGCTAGCATTCAATTCTAACTTATGAATAACGCATGCTCAAACAAATGTAAGCAATAACACTTTAACAATTTAAGCACATGATTCTATACACCAATGCAAATTAATATTGACACACATGCATTCACCAATAACCAATTCTCCACATGTGACTAACCCAAAGGAACATTCAAATTGTTAGAGACTTACCACATAACCCAATCATGCTTCATTACAAGTTACTTGAAATTATCAAGAGCTTATTCATGTGTACCACACCTAGTTGGCCTATCGGAATAATAATTGTACCACACCTAGTCGGCCCAGCCGAATAATAACAATTACCATATACATGCTAAGGTATCCAGACTAAACCGCTAAGAAGCGACATTGATCAAACAAACCAAAACAACAATAGCGGCCTAAGCCATTAAAGGGTAACCGGCCTAGGCCGATAACTCCACAAAAATAACCAAGGACTTGGCAAAAATAGAACGTTTCAATAAGATTCACCAGGCCCACAATAATCGAACTAAGGGCCTAGGCTAGGGCCCAGGCCCACCTACAGCCCAAACAAGGGCCCAGCCCATGACGTGGCCAGACATAATTAATAATCTATCAATATGCATGGACCCCACGAATTAAAGATACGCATTCATTACTTCCCTAATCACCAGATTTGACTTTCTGAGAGATTTTGCTGACTTGAGCTTTGGAGTCCCTTTTGCAAGTAACCCCTCCTGAGTCCAAACCGATCACACCGAGATACCCATAAGCGATATATATCAACCGGGAAGGAGCCTACTGAGGAGATGGCGTCCTAGAGTAAGGTAATACTCGTGTCTGACATACCTTCTTTGTTCTCTGTAGGAACATCATGAATTTCAAAGACTCCAAAATCAGCAATATTGAGTAACATATATCTCTAGCTACTGTCCTCCAAACCAGCAATATCAAAGTGAAAAACTACATGTTATGGACCAATTGTCATAATTTCACCTAAATCCGTCGGTTAACAAACTGGGAAATGCAGTTTTTTGAAAACTGCGCAAACCAGAAAAAAATGGTGGCGCCTAGCGCCCAGAAGTGAGGAAGGTGGTGCCTGGTGGGACTATTCTACCGTCGGGCGTTTCTTGTTCCGTGAAAATACGAAAAATAGCGTTTTTTGTGAATCAGAGCACCACGCATCACTAGTATGGCGCTTAGTGGCCAATTGAGTGCCACCAGGCGGTTCCTACAGTTCCAAGAATCCTACAGCTCTTCTCTTGCGCCTGTGAATCTCAACCAGCCCAACCATCCCGATTTCCTTCAATTTCAACTCAATACTCACCACTCAAAGATTTAGGATCACAATTCATCCCTTAAAACTTTTAATCAACGAAATTTCATTAATATTACACATTCCATTTAGTCCATCTCTAAATTCCCAATTTCACAAACCCTAACACGACGTCCATGAGGTTCTCTTCCAATTTAACCACCAACCAAGTATGATTCAATGGAATACAACTATTAATCATTCTCACACAATGAGAACAACCTTTTTTCCCCGATTAGAATCATACCCAGACACCCAAAACATTAAAATCGAACCAAAAGCTCGCGTCACCTGGCATGTCAATCACCACCGTTAGGCCCTTCATCCAGAAAACCTAGAATTGGGTTGAACAGCCAGGATTGCCTGACGGTCCAGTTTGTGCCGCCAGGCAGTTCCACTCGAAACCCAGAAAATCACACACAAGCATATGCATTGCCTGGCGGCAGTTCATCGCCCGTTAGGCGGTTTCTGGGAATTTTCCAGAAACACAAAATCCAAAAATGATATATGGTAAAGAGCATACACAACCGTGCTATAATTCATGTAATTATTCGAAAACATAAATAAAAGTGGTCAAGCTCCCTTAACCTGGTTTCTTTGCTTAAGTCTTGGAATTTATTCAAGTCTTTGTGCACCAAAAATTAAACCCTTAACTCCTTCCAATTTTCTTCTAATCTTTTGAAATTGTTCTCCAATTCACTCTCAATCTCCACTTTTCGGTGCAGTAGAGTTATGTCTCCTTAGAGTCCTCCTTTCTCACTAAATTTCCCTTTACCTCCACTGTAAGACCCACTAAATTTAAATAATTAAATAAATAATTATTTAATAAATGTGGGTAAGAGAAGACTTTATTGCATTAAATACTAACTTTTATGACGTGAAAAAGTACTAGTTCAAATGATTGAGAGTACTTTAATTGTGTGAGAGGATATAAGTTTGAGTCCTAAGTATGCCAAATGTATGTTATTTAATTCTATTATTTTCTGATGAAATGTTTGAAGTGTGATGCGCAAGTAGATAGCCTTAGATGCATAAATATTGGCATGAGAAATGTATTAGTTGAGTTGGTTGTGCACTTGAATTGCAATTGTGTGGTGATGGGTTCAAACCTTTGCTTGAACAAAATAATTTTTCTTTTTGTAAAAACTTAGCCTAGCATGGAAGTGAAAGAGGCACAAAAACCCTAGAGTGCATGGCAGCAAGGGTGGCTGGAAAACAGAAGGTAATAAGCCATTAAGTGATGTTAATGATGGATTGATTGTAAAAATTCGTTTTAGTGCAATCAAACCATTTTAAGAGTCCAATAAAAAGCCAATTAGGAGTAAGAGAAAGGGTTTGGTGAGGCTGTCATTGTGGGTGCAGAAGAGAGCACGAATTGCTGAGTTTTGGGTGAGTTTTGAGTGAGGATTGAGGGGTTGTCCTGAGAAAAAGGAAAAAGGAGAACATTGGTGATCAAGGGAGAGCTCGCAAGAGTCAAGGCGAAGCTAAGGGAATCCAGGTTAGGGGAGTTCTGATTGTATGTTTTATTGTTATTTCCTGTTTGAATTGTGAACGCTTGGATTTGTGGTGTTATTCGCGTTTTCTGGATTTTTCCAGAAACCGCCTGGCGGCGCATGAACTGCCGCCAGGTGGCACATGTGGTTGCACTTAGTTTCTGGGTTTGCGGATGATCCGCTTGGCGGCCGGGAGTGACTCGCCAAGCGCTATATTGCTGTTGATATTTTTTATGCGTTTTTGGTTGATCTGTCAGTGATGTTGTTGTATTTGGATTGAATTCTTATTGCATATATATAATTTACATGAGGAATTATTGTTGCAGTGACTAAATTAATGGAAATTGCATGAATTCGCGAATGGAAATTGGGGGGTTAGGGTTATGCTGGGATTGGGGACAACAATCATGAAATATTGCAATGAATGGTGTATTAATTATCCAGAATTGGCGATAATATGAATGTTGTATGAACTCTGTATGGTATGTGCATATAGAAACATGTTAGGATGAAGGTGGGTACTGTAATTGGAATACTTGGGTGCAGTTCATTGCTGGAAAATCTAGACAGAACCCAGATGGGCATGCACCGCCTGGCGGCGCAGGAACTCTTGTCAGGCGGCCTTACAATGCAGCGTATTTTGGTTGATTGGCATGGATTTCGTGTTGTTGGCTATTTAATTAGAAATTCATTATAAATATATATGTCTAGGATGGAACATTTAGATGAAGATGGCATGTTAGGGACTAAGGAAGGTTAGAGATAGCGAAGGTGGGAAAAGTGATATAATGTAATGGAGGTTATAAATGTTCTGCTGTATGTGCTAAGATATATTCTAGAAAGTATGTTAAATTAGTAAAACAAGAAGCGTGAATTAGCATGTGGCATTATTGTTAAAGAGATGGTATGCTAATAAAGGAGAAGAATGGCAAGTGCAATGTGTGAAGTGCAATTCCGTTTTTGAAACATGTAGGGATATATGAAATTATGTTTATTGAGTGTTGTAGTTAATATGCTACATTGTTTGTGTTATTTTGAGAAGTGTGTGCAACCTTGGTGATCAAAATCTACATGATTAAAAAGGTGTGTATGAGTTGCTGGTGATAGAACTATGTTTGGTGTGTCATAATTGTTCTATAGTTTGGTGTGTTGTGTGATTTGAGGTCCATTGGGTTCTGTATAAGTGCCAAGAAACCAGTAGCAGTGTGCTACTGGTATGGCGCCTGGCGGACGGGACATAAACCAGTAACAGTGGTCACAGCGCGAGCAGGGCGCCTGGCGACATGTCATGGATGCACCAGGCGGTGACGAAGGAGCAGGGCGCCTGGCGACGGGATGTTGTCCGCCAGGCGGTGGCGGTGGCAGTGCAGTGAGGATACTGCAGGAGCGTGGCGCCTGGCGGTGTGTGATGCACGCCAGGCGGTCTGGAGCTAATTCCGCCTAGCGACGTGAGATGCGCGCCAGGCGATTTTGGTCCAGTGATGGTGCACGAGGAAGTTTTCTACACCACTTTAGGGGATGTTCATGATGCGATGCTTTGGTTGGGGGCCCAGTTACGAGTGCATCTTGTATTGGGGTAACACGTGACCACTCTAGGTTATAGCCTAGTGGTTTAGGAAGTCCAGTGGAGTGTGTGGGTTGTGGCTCGTACGGCAAGGTTTCGGATGATTGCCCTCTTCAGTGGATTCTGATAGAGATTTGGTAGTCTGGGAACAACTACAAACTTAGGTTTGTTTTGGGGAACTCCACTTGGTGTCACGGTGAGATGTTGTGGCAAAGTCATTCCCACGTGTGGACTATTAGGTGGTGGCCTGTAGTCGGAGGGGCGAGTAGACACTTGTACAGCAAAGATCGATCATTGATCTCACCTAAAGGGTATAGAGATGATAGACATCTAAAGGCAAGAGTTGGAAATGATGAAGTAAGAGAAAAAGGGGGAAATGCACTAACCCGGGTTTAAATGCTTTGATGTCGTATTTTATATTTTATTTGTTGGTTTTATTTAAATGAGCTCATCCTATTTGTGTGTGTGTGGCAATGATCATGTAACTTGTTGCATGGGAGCAAATGTTGATGCAGGTGAGCGGACAGAGGCATAAAGACGGAATGGGGAACTCTTGGGGATTTTTCTCTCTAGTTTATGTTAGCGGACTATGGTTTTATTGTAATAATTTTATAGACAATTTTATTTGTAATACGTATTGATGCGACTTATTTTATTTGTTTTGACTCATTGGACTTTAAGTTTTAAATTTTCCCATGGTTTTTGGGAAATTGATGATTAATAAATGAGGTTGATATTTTATTTATTTTCTTGTTTATTTTAATAAGTAATTTTCGGCTAGGACGTTACAACCACTTTCAAGCCTAGTTTTAATTGCCATAATGACTAAAAGGAAATTTGTCATTAAGTTAGGCATAATTATCATTCAATGGCTATTTTACACTTCTTTTCTCAACCTCCTTAGTTTCTCTCACACAACTAGGGTTCTTTTGTCCCTTCAATTTCATGCCAAAAATAAATTTGGCAAAAAGAAAGTTTAATTTGGTTCTACCAAGGATCAAACCTCTAACCATGCCAAATCGATGCATAACCATCAAACCAATTTATGTTTCTTGATAATTTCTATAAGTATAAGATTATATTATCCCTCTTCACACTCAACATATTATTACTAAAATTACATGATTAAAATAACGCCTAAATGGCATGTATATGATTCGAACCCAAGTCCTCTCAATCCAATTAAGTACTCTCAACCATTTGAGCTAATACTTTTCCACATCATAAACTTTAACTTTAAATGCCATAAAGGCTCCACTACCCATATTTATTACATAATTATTTATTTACTTATTTAAATTTTACGGGTCTTACATTAAGCATGTATCCTAGAATGGAAAAATGGTAAATTGTGCTGTTGTGGGTGTATTATTGGAATTTTGCAGGTTACAACTGTGGTATCCTCAAGCGCAGAAAACCTGGTATTTTTCCATGTGCTGATGTGCCGCCTGGTGGCATCTTATTGGCCGCCAGGCGACAAGGGTGAAACTATATGGTTTTGGGGTTAATTGGAGTGCGGGGTAATGAGGTTTTAGAGAGGAATTTGATTGGAACCTTACTTGTGGTCTTGGAAGAAATGGGCACGAGATTTAGTTATGAAAAAGCTAATGAATGGAATATGATGGGTGCTAATAATGAGAATAAATTTGTGGTTGTATATAATATGGAGACTAACTTGGTGGGTTAGGAATGGACACATATGAAGAGAGAGGTAGTGTGACTGAACCTAAAAGGTCTAAAAAGTTGGAGGGAAACTTTGGTGAATTAGAATATATTAATTGAAAGGTATTTGAAGGAAAGATTTACTGTCATGTAATTGAAGGAAAGATTTATTGTCATTATAGTGCAGTAGAAAGGATGTGCCAGATGTTAACATATTGGATTAGGAGTCATTCCATAAGCTTGGTTGAGTTACTATGAAATGGTAGAGCATATGGTAAATTATAAATTTGAATAGTGGAGTTGGAAACTTAGAAGTATAGGTACTTGAACCATATAAGAGTTGTAGACTACCAATAATTTAACCTTGATTGAGGGGTGTCTAGTTGGACTTTTGGGAGTGGTTTAGACTGCAAGTAAACTGTTTGCGGTGCTAAAACTAGTAGAAGTTCGCTACTGATTAGCATGCATGTACATTTAAAATCATTATCTATTCGATTAAGAAGCAAAGGACATAGATAAATAAAAACCACAACAATAATCAAAAGAACAAAGAAATTATTTTAATTTAACCTTAGAATCCATAATAAAATTATAGTGGAACCAACCTTAAAAGCTTAGCCCTCCATGGATTGGATGGAATACATGATAAATGATGAATGAGAGAGAAAGAAAAATAAAAAGGTTGGAAAAATGAGAGATGTGGTGGATGGTAGCTTCCAAAACCAGAGTTGCTAAGTGTCTCTCTTATGCTCCTTTAGGTCTCTTTATATAGGCCTTGATTGGATTTGGATCTTATATTCTATTGTTGAAATCTTTTATCTTTTTATATAATATCTCTAAAATAATTAACAGATTTTATCAATTTCTAAAATATTAAGAAGACCTTTCTCTATTGATAATTTGAGATATACCAAAGATAATTAATTTAACATCTTTAATTAATTATTCAACAACTTAATTTTTGTCCAATTTCTAAGTCTTCCCCTCCTGTTTGACTATTTGACTAGCTTTGACCAGAATTTGTAATGTTTGACCAATTTTTGAATGTTTGACCAGATTTGACCATTTGCGTGTCCAATTAGAGGCTGCCACGTGGTAGACCTATCTTTCTCCCAAAACCAGGGTTTCCACCTCCATGGTTTCTGTAGAAGGTTCGTGTTAAGCGTAACTACGTGGACGACAATGGTGCTTTTTTTGGTTGTGCTACTTCACATTTTTCGGTGAGAAGATGTGAGAATGAAAATAGTTGGTGGTTGTTTCCAGGTCTGCGAATGATGGTCATATTCTGCTATAGGTTGCTGAACAAAACCTTCACTTCGTTCTTCTCCTTTCAGGCACGGTGGCGTTGTTGCTTGTGATTCTCTCCCAGGTGCGTTTCGTTGTAGGTGTGCAAAGAGAAAGGAGGAACCTACGGTGGGTTCCATTGTTTCATGACTAAGCGTCGACAAAGATGGTGTCCTTTGTAGTGGTCTGTCTCGTGTTCTTCGTCACAATGGCCACGCGTTTTAGGTGTGTTTCATGGTGGTTGCGATGAGATCGAACAAATGTTGTGTTCTCGCTAGCGGCTTGCTCGTGGATTTAAGTTTCATGACGATTGATGTGTGAAGATGATCGCACGACGATTGCAGGTTGGACACTACAAGTACGGTGGTGGCACGAACATGTGCATCCATGTTTGTGGTCATCACCGATGTTGTTGGTACGTGGTGGCTGGTTTGATGCATTTCTGATTTAGGCGATGAAGACGCAACTGCTGGTAGTGCGAAGATGGAGGTTGACGGTGGTGGCATCAAGGTGCAAGAAGAGAAATTAGTTCTAATAGGAGGGATGAAGGTTGGAGATGATGATGATGACATGTCATCATCTAGTTGGACAACTTGTTAGTGCAAGGATTGATGCCACGTGAAATGTTTTAATTGGACACATTTGAAAGTTGGGGATTGTCACATGACATGATATGATTGAGTTAGGTATAAGTAGAATTGGGTTCGAGTCCTTTGTATGCCATTTCTGTGTTATTTGGTTTATTATTATTTTTGACAATATGCTTGATCATGTTGAGTGATAATATAATCATAGAATTATATTAATCATCACGAAACATGAATTGGTTAAATGGTTGTGCATTAAATTGACATGGGCATGGTTATGGATTCAAACCTTGGTAGAATCAAACTAAACTTTCTTTTTGCCAAAATTTTATTTGGCATGAATGTGAAATGGCAAGGTGAAGTAACCCAAAGTCGTCTCCCAATGAACATGGAATTGATTTCTAACAAATTAGTTCTTATAAAAACTATACAAAAGAGTTATGCAAATAAAATAATAAAAATATAGGAGGATTAAGATAAATAAGAAAGAAATAGAAAAGATAAAAAGAAATAAAAACAATAGTAAAGAAAAAAAATTGATTCCATTGCTTTTTCAAAATAGATTCATCGTCGGTTATCTAAAGATTATTGCTCAATTAATTATTGTTTTAGATTTGCAAATTAATCAATGTAAAGTCTCAATTAATTTGTTGGCGTTCTCACTTTTAACCAAAGTACAGTGTCAATTAAAAGTGAGAACTTTTAGATTATTCACAGTAAATTCAACTAAAGTACAGTCTCAATCAAATTTTACTATGCCTAATCATGTCTATTCTTTTATCTCCTCACCAAATAAAAAGCTTAATTAATCAAAGTAATGTTTCGATTTTAATTTTCGTTAGTAAATACCTTTAAACAAAGTAAAGTCTCAATTATTGGTAAAAACTCATTTAATTACATGAAAGTTTCTAAATAAAATCAAAGTAAAGTTTCAATTAAATTTAAAAACCTTTAAACTCATATGATCAACATGCATATAAATTTAAAATCATTACCTTTTACGTGATTCAAAGATAAAAGACATGGATGAATGAAAACCTCAACAATAATAAAAAGAACAAAGAAATTATTTCATTCTAACCTCAGAATCCATAATGAAATTACAATGGAATCAACCCAAGAAGTTTAGTAATCCATAGAATGCAAAATAAAATAAAAATAATAGAAGAGTGGAGAGAGAGAGAGAGAAAGGAAACGAAATTAGGCCCCCCTAAGGGTTCCTAAATTCCAAAGTGTCGAGCCTTTTTTCTACTTCTTCCTTGGTCTCTTTATATAGGACTTGGACTGGGCTTTTCGGTTGGTAAAACCTCTCAAATATATTTTAAAATAAAGATAAATATTATTTATCTTTATAGTTATTTTAAAAATGTTTGGAGAGATATAGACTATTTGACAAATATAGTTGGTTGATAATATCAATATCTAATATAATTAAATTAACTAAATAATTAAAGATCTATGATAAATTATCACCAATTAATATTTGTATTAATTTTCTAAATCAAGCCTTTGCAATCTCCTCAAATTATCTTCTAAATAATCCAATATCTTCAAGATATATTTGTTTGTTGTGGATCTAAAAAGATTCAAGAAGATCTTGCCATATTTAAAAAGATTTGGTAGTTATTATCTTTTAATATTTTATGATATAATTAAATAAGATATATTTTTCCCAAATTATCTTCTATCATAAAGATAAATAAAACTGCAAGGTCCAATTATTTTGTTGTTCTCTTCTTGGTTTAGCCAAACTTCTTCACTTTTTCAAGTTTTTCTTACCGTCTTCATGCAATGTTTGGCTTGGATTTTTTTGATTTTGCTAATTTCTTATTCTTGGACTTATCTTTAAGGTGTCATGAAGCTTTAAGCAATTTATTTCCACACCTCCATGAGCTCAATTTAGCTGCAGCTGCACTAACACACCTCAAAATATCCAAAGAACATTTATGCAACTAAAAAGCTATTCTTAACATGTTTTTGTATCTCATGCCCAATAAACCAAATTATAGGAAATCCTAATTAAATCAATCTTTAAGCACACAAATTCAATTAAATACCCATAACTAAACATTAAATGAAGGCAAAAATACGCACTCATCACAAGGAAAACCCTAACAGCCAAAAGACGTTGGAAATAGTTCATAATGAACCCTTGAATGACAATTATCAGCCACATTAAACCAATTTTCGTTTTGGGACATTAACCTACCATTAAAACACCATTAAAAGACTAATTGAGAGAGAGCATAAGGGTTTTTGAGTCTGGAAATTTGAGGGTACTGTAAGGTGCACGAAATTAAAGGAAAACAGTGACTAGTGAGTATAATTAAGGAGCTAGATCGTGGGAGAACTAAGAGAAAACATTGGTGATCAAGAAAGGGACTCTAGCATTATATTTTAAGCAAGGAAACCAGGTTAGGGTAGCTTTACGCGTTAAATTTTATGTTTAAGTTTGAATTGAATGATATATTCTGAATTGCATGATACTTTCCGGCACATGCATTTTGGCTTATTTTTTGGTTCATGAAGAGGAACCACCTGGCAGTAAACTCTCGACCACTAGGCAACGCATAGCAGATTTACCCAATTTCTAGGTTTGGTTTGAACTGCCTAGAACTGATGCATCGCTTGGCAACAGGCTAGGTGCCACCAGGCGCCATCGTAGAGGGAGGGGTTCTGTGTGGTTCTTTTGGCTATATTGGCAGGGCAGAAAAGATGGATGAGTAGAATTAATTAGGTAACAAATTATGGGTCATTAGAATGAGAATAAGAATGGTTCTTTATGATATAAGGGTATTGATTCACTAGAGGTTAATTGAGAGGTGGGAGACTCTTAATCACTACAATAGTGATCATGAGGATGTAAGTAACTTAGAATGTTAATGGAGTGAAAGATAGTATGCTCTTAGGTATTGGAATGTTAAGTACATGTTATGTCGATTAATCAAGAAATGATGAGGTCGAATGCTTGGGGTTGTATATGTGATTATAATTTAAGAATGAAATTAGGTGGGGGCTGGAATCATTGTAGGTGGCAATGAATTAGTTGGGGGTATTCAGAAGTAATGGCAAGTAAGAGTGGCTTGTGAAAATTGTACATAAACCTGAACTCAAAACCAGTATTGTGTATATACTGGTGTGGCGCCTAGCGGAGATGATTGAACCGCCATGCGATAGGCATAAAACAGTGGGCTTTGGGTCAGCGTGGCGCCTGGTGGTAAGGATGGTTATGCCAGGCAGAGTCTGCAACGATAGTGGGTTTTTGGGTTCTTGGCGCTTGGCACCTAGCGCCTGGCACTACGCGTCCCCCGCCAGGCGATCTGGAAGTGGGCAGCGCCAGGCAATTTTGCTGCAGCAGCATTTGTGTTTTTTACTATTAATGGGTGTGATCTACAATGCTTTAGTGATGCCTTAAAGGTCGGCTTGCTAGTGTTCCTTAAGTTGTGGCTCGGAACGTATCCCTTAAGTTGTGGCTCAGGATAGGGGTTAAACACGCGGTATTCCTTGAGTTGTGGCTCGGAATAGCATCTCTTGAGTTGTGGCTCGAGATGGCGGATGAACACGAGGAATTCTTGAGTTATGGCTCGGGTTGGCAAGTGTTGCCGGTGGGAGTGTGTGCATATCGGCGTGTATGAATTGGGTCCATTAGATTGCCCTCCTCAGTATTAAGCTGATGAGTTTGGTAGTCTTGGGACGTTACGAATATTATTCATATTGGGAACTCCACCTAACGTTATGGTGTGTGATCCATAGCATGGTTTTCCACATGTGCTCTGCCGGTTGTGGCCGGTAGGTGCGGCAGCAAGACATCTTGAGGTATTCACTAGGAGACGTAGAACACGAGTAACATGGTGGTGGCCATGCATTGTGAAATCAAAGGATGGAAATTTCTTTGGTGTACTTGTGTGATTTATCTGATGAAAATATATGGTTTATATATATATATATATATATATATATATATATATATATATATATATATATTTATTTAACTGTTAGCTCACCCTACCTACTTGTGGTTGGCGATGATCGTGTACGCGGTACACGTGAGCAGAAGATATTGCAGGTGGATCTGGTGATGCATAAAGTCGGAGCAGGGCTAGTCTGGGATAAAGATTTTCATCGGAGCTTTTGTATTTTTATGATTTTCAATGAATTGTAATTGTTTATATTACTCAGCTTTTCATGATTATAATAGTGTTATAATTATGGATTTTGAATTATGGTTGACATAATAAAAGTTTAAATTTCCTGCATTTTTGGGAAATGATATTTCAATAAAGGAAGTTAGTTATTATTTTAATTAGCCTAAGCCACAATACAAGCCCACAAAAGCCCTTAGTGATCCATGCTCCTATAAGGATAAATGGTAAATTGAAATGAGATGCAAAACCCAGTGAAGGCTCGAAAGCATCGATAAAGTTAAACACCTAAAACCCTAGTGGGAGGGAGTTTAACAGTGGGAAATTGCAGGGGATTTTTCAAACTCTTTGTTCTTATTGAAAAAACAAAGCCTTTTAACCTTTTGCTACAAAATAGTTCTCTTTGTCTAATTTGTTCTTCGTTAATGCTGTTACAAATCCTCTTGGTTTTGGTTTGTTTGAGGAAAGACAAAGTTCTAAAGTAAGGGGCATGTTTATAAATGTCTTCATAGCACCAAAATGCATAACAAATAATACACTTATCTTAGGCTTAAAAGTGGTGTTCTTTAGGAAAAATGCCTTTTTATTTTGTTAAATCTTCATACATCATACCTTTTGGAAGATAAATCAAGAAATCTAATAACATGACACTCTGCTTAGCCAGAAAAAAAGTTGTTGAGCTATGCACTTGAGCTTGGGCCAATGATGAGAAACAATTAATGAATTCAACAACAAAATGGCATCTCAGTCATCAAAACATCGAGCCAAGCATTGGGTTATGCACAAAATTAGGAAGATTTAAGAAATGAATATTGTGTGGCTAAGCCTGGAAAACTTGGTTGAGCACTGCCCATATCAGGCTATAAAACAGTGCCTCCTCTCCTTGTTGAAACCATCAGATCTGTAGGGAATAGGCCTCTCTTTCACTCTTTCTTCCTAAAATTTATTAGAAGTGTTGTATAAGGAAAGAAGTGAATGGATTATTGTATTTTGAGGAGCTTAATCTCAACCATGAGAGGCTAACTCTAAGAGGCAAGATTGTTTGCAATTGAATTTCCCTTTTTCATGTTTCAATTTCTTTTCTGATTTATCTTTTGCTGTCTAGATTTATTGGCTGTAAATTGTGTTGATTAGTATTGATATTTTAACTAGTTTGAATTGTGGTCCAAGTAGTTTGCCATACTTGTGTCGGTGCTTATCAAAGTATCCAAAGGGGATGTTGGGTAGAGAAAGTCTCAAGAAGTAATGCAAGGATTTATTCTACCAAGAGTTGAGAGATCACCTTGGGTTTAAATTTCCTAGGATCTAGATACTAGGGATGCATCTAGATCTACTTAAGAGAGTACTTCAAGAGCAATGATCTTGGCGGGTTTTAGACTAAATAAGGAAAATCATATCCTTCAATCTTTTTCTCTAAATTATCGTTTGTATCTTGTAACCCCAAGTGAAATCAGAAACTAAACGTATAATAGTTGTAATCTAATTATTGGTGACCTTTAACAAGTCCCTATGGACACAACTTTTGAATACTACTTCAATACAATAGTACACTTGATGTAAAAGATTGTTAATAATCAATTATCAAGTTCACATTCCATGAAAGAGAGTTTGGAAAGCTAGAAAGGTAACATTCAAAAGTAGACAAATCTTGCATTACGAGAGAGATTAGACTCCCAAAAAAAAAGGGATGTACTTACCTTGAGTTGGATTAGGACAGTGAAGTGGAAAAGCTCCCCTTTTATGGTTGTACTTCCAACCCTAGCCAAGAGAAAGTGAAAAGATAAGAGGTTGAAGTGAAAGAGAATGAGGAGAATAAAGAGAAGTCAAAACAAGATAGTTGTTTTTGTGGTGCTGACTTTGCACCTTAAAAAAAAAAGGAAAAGGGTTAGAGTTTAAAAAAGGTAAAATTGTTAGATATGAAATGGTTCTTTAAGCCAAGATGGGAGGATTTGAATTGGTTGTTTAAAACCTTTTCAAAAGCTTAAAATCCCTTTCGATTGAATCAAATAGACCACAAAATTTGAATACAAAAGCTGCATAAAAGTACACTTTCAATCGGTCAAAAAATAAAACAGTAGATTAATTTGTTCATAAACCTATGAATTAGTTGATTAAAATATCAAATCAATCGACTGAAATTTTGGGAAACTATGCAGAATACAGAATTCATAAATTTCACTTAAACAACAAACTTTTACACAGAAGACTTGTTCCAAATAGTATTTCTAACAGGTATGCAACACCATATTACACAAAAACACATTCAAACACAGCAAAGAATGATTTACTTGGTTTTCTTGAGTTTTTATACTAGTTCACTCAATCACAGAGCTACATCCAGTTTACCAGGAGAACCTGAGCTTGGTTTCCACAATATTCAAAAGTTTTACAAATCACATACCAAGATTACACTTTTGAACAAAGAAAAACACCAAGATTTTTGACTTACAAAAAACAATTTAAACTACAACCCTTGCAAAAATCACACTCACAGAACTGGACGCACACCAAGGACACAACAAGAGGCACAAGAAGTACAAAACCTGATGGTGGCTCTCTCTAGCCAGCCATACATAAGTTCTTCAACCTCTTCCCAAACCTAAATACCTCCAAGATCAACCAAGATCTAAAACTTCACCTTACAGTTGTATAATTCATAAGAGAGGGTTTTTCAGTGACGAATGACAAGTTTTCACGCTTAAAAACTCAGAATCGTTCCTCTGCTCTCGAAAACACAACTTATATTGCTAGTCTTAAGTGAAATCAAATCAGTTGAATTTTTCATATAATTGGTTGATTTCACTTGACTTAAGTGAAATCAGTCAATTGAAAAATAATTCAACTGAATACATTAATACTAGAAATTACATACAATAAGCCTTTTAACCTGTTAAAACCTAATTTAACAGATTAAAAAGGACACACTAAGACTAATAAGGTATCTAAACTATATCATCTAGCCTGCCAACATGATATAACATGTAACCATTACATTTAACACATTATTTCCATATTTAATACAATATAAACATAATCTTCAAGTGGATCTTCATCATTCTTCATCAATCACATGTGATCTTCATGCACTTAACTTTATCAAAAATTTGCACCAAGCTTGCTTGTGCCAACAATCTCCCCCTGATTTGATGAAGCCAATATCCTCTAGTTGAATTGATGAGCTAAGATCCATAGAGAAACTTGAAAAAGTTTTTGCACACAAGATACCAATATACAAATACACATCCAAGCAAAAGCACACAAGCATTCATACATATCACAAATGCATATGTTCCTCCTATCACTAATAATGTGATTTAGCTTAAGATTTCATATTCAGTTTGCAGTATTATTAAGTTCCAACATGTTTAATTCCAAGTTTTTCCATTTTTACTTATTTAACTCAATTTTACTCATTTTTCTCCCCCTTTGGATTCATCAAATTAAAGTAATACACACATCATTTTGGAAAGAGTAAAATTTTCATTAATGCATCAAACATAGAGACTATCAGAGCAACTAATAGTGGATACAAACACTGAAGAAACGAAACAAAAATGAAAAATACAATATGAAGCAAATACTGGAACAGACAGACAAAAACACAAATGCAGCAACAACATTCAATGTGGGACATCCTAGTCGGATATTACGAAATTTTTTAGTAAAATAAAATAGAAATAATTACAAACTCGCATTTATTATAAATTATCTTTCCTAAAAATTCATAAATTTCAACAACCATTATAAAACTCAATGTTTAGTAAAATACGGTTTTCAAAATCATAAAAAAATCCATGTGATAAGAAAACTCTGAAAAAGATTTTCCCACACTAGCCCCGCTCCGGCTCTATGCCTCACCAGAACCATCTGCAACATCATTTGCTCCCATGTAACGCATTACACGATCATCGCCAAACACAAGTAGATAGGGTGAGCTAACATAACAATACACACACACACACACACACACACACACACACACACATATATATATATATATATATATATATATATATATATATATATATATATATACACACATCAAAGGAATTATATCCTTTGATTTCATACCACATGGTCACCACCATATTATCCATGTTTTACGTCTTTAGATGAATCTCTCAAGATGTTCTTGTTGCCACACCTACAAGCCACAACTTGTAAAACACGTGCGATAAACCTGTTACAGACCATACTCCATAACGTCAGGTGGAGTTCCCGATACGAATCATATTTGTAATGTCCCAAGACTACCAAACTCGTCGACCGACTTCAAAGAGGACAATCTATCTAGACCCATCCATACGAGCCACAACTCGCACACTCACACCGGTAACACTCGCCAATCTGAGCCACAACTCAAGGAATGCTTTTGTTCATCCGCCATCCTAAGCCACAACTCAAGAGATGTCATTCTGAGCCACAACTTAAGGAATGCCATGTGTTTATCCCTTATCCCAAGCCACAATTCAAGGGATACGTTCTGAGCCACAACTTAAGAAACCCTCTAGCAAGTCGATCTTTAAGGTATCACCCAAAGTCTTGTAGACCATGCATATTGAACGATCACAAACATTTTGCCTCTACATTATCGCCTGGCGTTGCTCTAAAGCCGCCAAGAGAAATTCAATTCCAGACTGTGTGGCGGAAGCCACAACCTGTCAGGCGACAAATGCCTCAAACCATACTGCCACTACAAGTATCGCCTAGCGGAACACACCTCACCGCCAGGCACCACATGTTCTAGGACCTTTCTATTTTTTTAGCTCTCGCTTGGTGGTTCAAACTTCACCGCCAAGCGCTACACTAATATAGCTTGCTAGTTATTTTCCCACTACAACATAACCCTACTCCCTCTCAGTACCACTATAGGCTACTTAGTTCATAGTGACACCCAAACCTCTTCCTAAAGGTTGAAGTTCTTATCACCCATACTTATACGGAGTTACATCTCCAATTCCACTTACTTAGACCATTTAAATGCCTAAATTTAATTAGATACAACCACTACATAAAACTTATATCATGGTCCCCTAATTTTACCTATTTCCTATTATGGTCTTAAACAATACATCCTCCTTCACCAATTTTATTCTATCACCTTGCAATATCCATTAACATGCCACATACTCATTTATTCGCAATTTAAACTCATATTACTTATCATTAAACTGAGAACATAATCCCTCAACTCAGACCAATCACTACAGCGTTGTTGTAACTCACACCACAACTCTAGCTATGATACCCATTACACCCAAGTACCTACAACAGCACCCTTAAAAATTCCAGAGCATTTCCTTCTGCATAATTCTGCAACCCGGTCGTGTAACCATTCATCCCAAGGCTCTAATTATCAATTTAAATTTGAACCTAGCAACTCTTTTTGGAATTAACCAACCGATAAAAACCCCTGATTCACCAACCCTAATATCCAACCATAACCATATTTATCAAAATTCCTCGTACCATATCGTAGTTTCACAATTAATACCTTCCCTCAATCAACCAACAATTAGAAACACCTTTCCCACCAATCAGAAACAACCCAAAACACACAAACACTAAAAACTGAGTCAATGTTGCTCGCATCGCCTGACGGGTGTTCATCGTCGCCAAGCGGTTCATATAGAACACAGAAATCTAGGAAGGAAAGGTGGTGTCGCTTGACAGTCAATTTATGCCGCTAGGCGATTCCTGTTAGGAACCCAGAATTGTGCAGAAAATAGCATGAGTCGCCTGACGGCTTTTAAGGCTCGTTAGACGGTTTTTGGAAAATTTCCAGAAACTCGAATTAAAATAAGAATAGACAAAAGAGCAACATCATATCATACAAATCATCATCCAATTAACGCAAGTAATCTAAAATCAATTAATAACTCCCCTAACCTGGATTTCGTGCTTCCAATTGTAAAACTTGTAACCTTGGTGATAGCAACAATCCACTTCTTGACTCCTTCTCCTTTTCCACACGTCAATAAGCTTCTAACTCAACTCTTGGCTCTCCAAAAACTCCTCCTCAAAGGTACATAGACTGTTATTCTCTTTTCTCTCTAGTGTCTCTCCTCCCCCCCCCCTAAGTCACTTAATTAATCCTAATTACTACAAAAACAAAAATGACATTAAAATTATGTTTAGTTGTCATTCAATGGTTGTTCCATGGTGGTTTGAATACACAACCATGTTAATGTCATGTCAATGCATAACCATTCAACCAATTCATGTTTCGTGATAATTCCTATCAATCTAGGATTATATTACCACTAATCATGATCCGTCATATTATTATTAAAAAAATAAACAATAAAAATAACACACAAATGACATACACAGGACTCAAACCCAAGTCCTCTCAACACAATCAAGTACTCTTAATCATTTGAGCTAGTACTTTTCCATTTTAGAAAAGCTAGAATTAATTGCCTTAAAGGCTTCCACTACCCACATTTATTAATTATTTATTTATTTAATTAATTAAATTTCTCGGGTCTTACATAATGCATGACCTATGAACCATCCCCTTCACTCATTCTTGGGGTTGTCTCTATTGTAGACATTAGAGAGGAGGTCATGAACATTATAGAGCTGATCTTCCAGATCTTGAAAATGAGTATTGTAGTATGCGTGATGTGCATTTTGTGACATGTTCAAGTCTTGAAGTTGGTTGAGAACTATCCTCTCAAACTAGGAATATGCAGGTTCAATGTTCTTAAAAGGTTGATATATCTCAATGGCTATGGGTTGTGGATCATCTTCTCCTTAGTTTGCTCCACTTGTTCTAGCCTCAAGCTTGAAATCAGTTAGCCTCTTGGCCTTCAACATATGGTTATAAATGGTGTATGTCCAATCAACTACCACACCATTTTAGATGTTATACATCACCACCAAGTCACCTTCAATCAAGGTTGAATGATTGCTCCCTTTAGGAATGATAATCTTGGTCACCACCATCGCCAACAACCTTTCCTCCACACGAAGTCCCCCACATGGAAATTGCGAGTTTGCTCACCTTGATTGCGCACACACTGGTTGAAATATTAGACTTTGTTGAATTCATCCACAACAGTTGTTTCACCTTTGCGAACTTGCACACCCCTTTCTCTTAGGCCAGCCACATCCTTCCAAGTTTGCCTAGTGATCTCCATGTTAACACCCTTCACATAAGATAATGATCATATTTCCACAGTTACCCTATCTAAGTGCACACATTAAAAGAAATAATTATTTATTTATTTTGAAAATCAACTAATTTTTAAAATATGGTTTAGGAATGATTATCATGTATTAAATTAGTTATTCTTATTTTTATGGTAAATCAGATTAAAAACAAACCAAATGAATAAAATAGTGAAATAACAATTTAGAGAGACAATTTTTTATATGACATTATAAATAGTTTGTATCATTAAATAATATATATGTATATATTATTTTTTTAAATAATATAATATAAAGAAATAAAAGTAAAATATATTTTTCTAAATTTAATTTCATTAAATGGCCAATTAATTAAAAATCATAAAATCATAAAATAAAAAATAAAAACGAAGTATAAAAGAATTAATATCTTAAATATAAATTATTCTTTAACACTTTGTTAAATGACCAACATTTAGTGATTCTATTTCTCCATTTTTGTGATACTAATTTGGACCAGCTACGGTTAGACAAATTATATTGATAATAATTATTCTTTAACCAATTTGTCCATTGATTTAGTTTAGAATTGAGCATGCTATTTTCTTTTCTTTTAGAATGAACTATTCCTTGTGCTAAAAAAAACCTTTATTTCATTTTTCAAAAAAAAAAATATTATATTGAAAAAGAAGTCTTAACTTATATATGATTATGTTAATAATTCAGATTTGTAACAAATTTAAAAATACATATGGTTGTGATCAAAAGGAGACATCAAAATAATTATGTGAATTTGCATTCCTATAATTAAAATATTTGTGTAATTTTAAAAGAAAGGGAATTATAATTTGATTTGTTTTATAACTTCTTTCTATATTTGGTTCATTATTGTAAAGCATTTATTTAAAAAAAGATTGTTGATTCAAGAAAAAGTTGTAGCTGGATTTTCGAAATACAAATAATATATAGAAAGATATCTATGTATATTTTTTTCGTCAAAAATTGAAAAAAAATTTGATTTTTTAGTTAAGCTAATATTTCTTCTTTGGAATATTTACAAAAAAAAATTAATTCTATCCTTTTACTATCATAAATTTTTTTCTTCGAATGAATATTTGTTTCGAAAATTACAAGTCCTCTTTTCTTTTCTTCTTTTTTCATTTTTTCTATTTTTTTATAACTACTTTTCTTTTAGTATTAAGATCCTTTATAGATTTTTTTTTCAATGAACAACTTGTTGGCTTTATCGAATAAATTGAAATGGTTGCTTCAGAAATCAGTGAATTATTCTTCCAAATTGTTGAATAATTTTTGTTTTCGCTCAATTCATCGAGTTTTGGGGTATTCTTTTTAATAAAAAATATTTTAAATTTAAAAATTTCAGTTTTTTTTTCGTGAGGAATACTATACTTTTTTCAATAATTTCAAGAATACTATGGATGATCCTTTTTTCTTTTTCTATTACGATATTTAGAAACAGTTTGAATTTTTCACTTAAAACTTTTAGAACTAGAAAAGTGAAAATCAAATTATTTCTTTTTGTTTAGTTCTTTTAAAATGGGGTCGAAAAAGGAAAGTGGATTTTTCTTGGAACCAGAAAAAGGTAATTCGACTTCCATCCCCCAAACTGTAATTAGAAATTATAAAAGGATAAAATTAGGAATGAAAAAAAGTTCAGTATAAAAATATATTTGTTTTAAATATGTTTTTGTTCCCTTAACTTTTAGTAAAAATTAAAATTAGTCACTTTTCAAAACTTTGGACCAATTTAGTCTCCAATCTTTAAAAATGCGTGAATTTAGTCTTTTTAACCAAATTTTTTGAAGTTTATTTATTATTTCAAATGCATTTCTTAGCTACCATTAAAGTGAAAATGCCTCAAACGACATAAACAACTCAAATGATATCATGAAATACACGTTTTAAATGTCAAATAAACTTAAAAAATATTTCGAAGACTAAATCCACACGTTTTTAAAATTGGGGGACTAAATTCGACTAAAGTTTCGAAAAGAGACTAATTTTGATTTTCCCCGAGAGTTAAGAGACCAAAAATATATTTAACCTAATATATTTCCATTTTTAAAACAAATCAATTTAAAATTAAAATAAATAGATAAAATATTAAAATAACATCTTTACACGTGTTCCAACAAAATAAATATTAATAAATAAAAGTAAATTTAGAATATTAAATGACTAAAAAATCAAATTTTGAATTTTAATAAATTTTAACCTTTAAATTAAACAATTAAATATAATCTTTATATGGAATTCAATGTACATATGATTACTGTAATTATTTATTATATACTATCAATTTAAATTTTACATATTAAAATATCAAAAATATTTAATAATAAAGAGATCTATATTATATTTATTATAAAAATGTTTTATTGGTGATAATTTTTTAAGATAAAATTATTATTACTATTTTTAAATAATATTACTTATAAAATAAAATTAAAATATATTTCTTAAATTTAAATTCATTAAATGATTAAGTAAAGAAATATCATAAAAGAAAAAAATAGTATAGAAAAAAATAAATAATTTATTTAAATAATATTATTTTATGAAATAAAAGTAAAAAAGAATCATGAGTAGAAGATTATTTTGATGCCATATGTGAACAGAAGTTATTTTATTATGTTATCTATTTATTTTACTTTTAAACTAATTTGTACTAAAAATGAAAACATATATATATATATATATATATATATATATATATATATATATATATATATATATATATATATATATATATATATATATATATATTTATTTATTTATAT
>Ga0214542_1004295_pt1 | contig 28416 bp, 15 predicted proteins | sample CNSS1metaG_FD_160096 | JGI IMG/M metagenome (GOLD analysis project Ga0214542, IMG submission 160096) | Root nodule microbial communities from cowpea collected in UCLA plant growth center, Los Angeles, California, USA - CNSS1 | ecosystem: Host-associated > Plants > Roots > Nodule | place: USA...
TGCTTTATTTTTCAACCAATCTACATATATCCATCATAAATTGTCATCGATTATTCATAATATTATACATATAGATACATAAAAAAAGCGAATACACAGGCGCGACAGCGCCTGTGTTTTCGCTAGTTTGAAATAATGTTGTTTCCGGTACAATGTATTCCTGCATGCATATGCTATAACTGTTATGTGTCATATTAACGCTGAATTTCTTACAACTCTCTTTTAATTTTTATTTTATTTCCCAATTTTATTTATTTTTAATTATAAATAACAATTTCAATTTAATTTTAATATTATTTAAACTATTTATATTCAAATTTATATCACACTTATTTTTAAGAATAAAATGATAATTATCTAATTTTATCTATTAATTTTTTTTAATTTATCATACCCATCATATCATAAAAAATATTTCATCTCAAATAACTCAAATCACACAATTTATTTCTTAATCTAAATAATAACACAATTCTCTTTCCATCTCAATATTCAAATTCACTTTAAATTCTAGTTCAAAATAATATATCGACTTTTTAGGATAAAATGTATACATCTTTTTAAATATAAAATAAAATATTTTCCCTAAAGTTAACATTTGATGAAATATAATTGTTAAAGAAAATAAAATGTTATTTTTATTGAGTAGAATATAATAACATAATTTATTAAGTAAAATATTGACAAAATAAGTTCTTCGACTACAAAAAATAAAATAAAAGTAAAAGATACCACGGATAATGATATCGTAAAATTTATCATCTTTTCTTTATCTTATATGGTTTTATTATTACCTCTTCATTTATTCTCTCATAATTTAGTAATTTTATAACTTATACATGGATTTATTTATTTATTTTATATTTTTTTATTATAATCCCCTATATCTTTTATTTAAACAGATTTACAATTTGCTCACTTAATTATCGATAAAACATGATAAAAAGTTATCTTTATCATTATGCACTATTATAAATTCTACGTTATTTGGGATAGGTTGAGGTTTTTGAAGAAGAAAACGTCATAATTTTGATTTCTCTTCCTTCTCTCACGTCGCCTTCGCATCGCTTACGCGAAAGATAACTTCAAAGTCTCTCACGTGGTTTGCAATCTTGATATCAATTGGTGAGTCTTTTAACAAACTCAAGTTTTATGTGACCGATCTCTCTAATTTTAATTTGGTTTCGTTTGATTGTTGGAATGGAAACGAGAGTTTCATTGGTTTTTGTTAATGACATTACTTTACATAAAATTTTACACAGTGGCTTATAAAAAAGTTAAATTAATTTTTTAAGAGTTAAAATTAATTCAAAAAATAATTAATTTATACGATCTCTTTCTTATAATTTTCATACATTAATAATTTAATTTTAATTTGTCAGAAAATAATTTTTCTTTATTTTTTACATTTAGTACCCAAATTATCTAAAAAGATTCAATTTGGTATCCTCCCTTAAGTTGGAGTTAACACCGTGTTCGTACATGACATGTGTCAAACCATGAGATTTTTTTTTTATTTTTTTTTTCAAAAAAATTTAAAGAACTGCCACATGTCAGTTTACCATCGTGCCATGTGGCAGCTTACAATGATGACACGTGGCGGTGGTAATAGTTATTTTCAATTTAGTCCTCTATTTAAATTTTTGGTTCAATTTAGTACTCCATCTTTTTAAAATGATCTAATTCGTCCTCTCCAATTTGAGACCAAATTAGTAAATAAACTTAATTACAACTTATATATACATGTTACAATAACTTTTCCTAATATATACATCAAATCGTTTCACCTAAATACTTAAATTATTTTATTTTTTACATTTTTTACCTTTGTAATTTTTTACACATGAAATCTTTTACACTTGTAAAAAATAAAATAATTTGAATATTTAGATGTATTGATTTGATATATAAATTCAAAAAAATTATATAAATATATATATATATATATATATATATATATATATATATATATATAAGTTATAATTAAACTTAGTTACTAATTTGGTTTCAAATTGGAAATGACGAAATTAGATCATTTTAAAAAATTGGAGTATTAAATTGAACCAAAAATTTAAATAGGGGACTAAATTGAAAACAACTATTACCACTGCCATGTGTCATATAGTAATCTGCCACGTGGTGGCACGATGGTAAATTGACACGTGATAGTTTTTAATTTTTCTTAAAAAAATTATATATATTTTTTAAATATTAAAAATAATTAAAAATTTCATGGCTTATATGACCATATTGAATCTTTTTATATAATTGATATACTAAATTGAATAAACAAAAAATACGAGGACCAAATTAAACTTAACCAAAAAATTGAATACCAAATCAGTAATTATATCTTATTTTTTTAAAATAAATCTAATAATTTTTTTTAATTAGAAGATAAAAAGAACCATGTCATAAACTAAATATCTTAAAATCACATGATAAATTTGTAATGAGTTAATTTAGATAAACATTAGATAGATTACATAAGGTTATATATATATATATATATATATATATATATATATATATATATATATATATATATAAAATATGATCTTCTTGTTAATCAAATCAATAAAGTATGTTTTAATTAATACGACTTTGAACTGAAAGATTTTAGACTAATTAATATATCTTGATTTCAAAGATTTTGGCTAATTTAAAAAAAAAAATGATAACAGTAAAACTATTAACGAGTGGAAATATTTGAAAAAAAGGACGGGTAAGAGTGCTAATTATGCAAATCCAAGGGAATCAATTCATGGTTTGATTTGATTCATTAAAGTTATAAAAACCAGGCATTATTTCTAGGTTTGTTTGTCTGTAAAATCCCCAAAATCTCAAACCCGCATCCAATCCAAACCACACCACAATCGCACCCCCATTCCTTTTTCTCTTGCTCCTTTTCCCACTCCCCGCTTCTCACATCAACCCAACCCTAGCCACATCCTGCACCTCCAATCGCTCTAAACTTATCTCCCTCTCTCTACAGTCGATCTTCGATCCACTTCGTCGTTCTCCCAAATCGCTCCAGATTATCGGCTGATTCAATCGTCGCGAGGAGGAGGAGGAGGAGTTCTTAGCGATTCGCACTCGAAGCTTCCGACGGCTCATCGGAGAGATTCGGTACGAATCTCAACGCGCTTTCTTCGACTCGAGCCGTCCACCGAAGGAACGAATCTTCTTGTTCATCTTCTTCGTTGGATTGCACTTTTATGCCCTAGCTGTTGCTGCGGCTTCTTCGGATTTCTGATTTTGGAGGGGTTTGGTTCACCGGATTCGGATTCGTCTGATTCGCAGCCTCGATCGTTTGATAACGATCTTGTTGCTCTGGTTCCGAACCTTTGGACGGAATTTTGTTTCTCTGGATTCCGAGTGCGGTCGATTTTTATGACGAAGTGAAGATTCGCCATCCGGTTGCTCGTGAAGAATTCTGGAAGTGAAAGTGAAATCTCCTTGTTGTGGTGGTTCGATTTGTTCGATTTTAACCTTAGTAATCTGCAAGTTGAGGGGGAAAATTGAAAAAGTAAAGAGAAGAGAAAGAAAAAGAGCTTTGTTATATTGTACTGTTTTATTTTCATTTTAGTTTTAATACGAGGGCCATTTTTCATATTATTTCAGAGGCCTTTTTGATTATCCTCCTTTGTTATTGTTGGTTCTAAGATTAATTTTTTTTATAGATAGAAAGAGAAATATACCATGGCGGTGTATTATAAATTTAAGAGTGCAAGAGATTATGATTCAATTCCCATGGACGGTCCTTTCATCTCTGTTGGTACATTGAAAGAAAAAATATTTGAATCCAAGCATTTAGGGAGGGGTACTGATTTCGACCTTGTGGTCACCAACGCCCAGACCAATGAAGGTTGGTTCTGATTTTGATTAAACTATTCTCTTTTAACTAGTGTTTTGGGGGCGATAATGAGTGTGGGTTTTAGTCTTTTATTTTAATTCGGGGCTTAATTATAAATTTAATCAATGAATGTGTTGCATATTCTTTAGCTTTGAGGAGGGCTCTCTTTGGATAAACTCGCAGTATTTATCCACTGCCTCTCCGATGACAATTTACTAGTTCTATAACCTTATCTGTCAACAAAACTGAAATAAGTTTGAGCTGAAATTTACCTCACTCTCCTACAAAGAATAACAATAAAAATAAAACTGCTTAAAATTGAAAGGGAATGGGGTGTTGATCTGGGTATTAGGATGAAGTTAGGCTGCAATTACAGGTGTCCAACTTTGCGAAATCAGTATGGTAGTTCATATAGTAGGCTTTTGTTGAATGACATTTTTACAGTATTTTATAGTTGTCTGTTTGGAATTTCAGAATATCTTGATGAAGAAATGTTGATTCCTAAAAATACCTCAGTCTTAATTCGCCGAGTTCCAGGACGGCCACGTTTACCAATTGTTACTGAAATAGAGTACTACCCCAAACCTTAAATCTTATTACTGTTGTTGAATTTTTCACAATTAATCAGTCATGGTGTCTGTCAATTTTTTAAAACTCCCAGTCATCAATTTGTATATAGTGCCACAGTCAGAAACTACATTGTTATTTTGAGATGATTTATTTTCGTGTGTTGCAACTATCTTTTTGTTCTTTTGCAGACAAAAGGTGGAAAGTAAGGTTGTGGAATCTGAGTCTGGAAACAGAAGCTTACCAGCTGAAGATGTATCTGCCATGAAATATGTCAGTTCCTTTCCTTTTTGCTTTTTATGAACAATTCAACGCAATCCCTTTGAAATTGACCTCTTCATACACTTGGCAGCCTGAAGATTCAGACTGGGATGAATTTGGCAATGATTTGTATACAATTCCTGATCAAGTGCCTGTTCAACCAAGCAACATAATTCCAGAGGCTCCGCCACCGAACAAGGCTGATGAAGACAGTAAGATTAAAGCCTTTGTTGATACTCCAGCTCTCGATTGGCAACGGTTAGTACAGTATTTTCCTTTCGTTGGCTGTGTTGTTTGACGTATGGAGTCATTGCAAGGTGGAAAGAATTGTAATGATAATAGTTATTTCCATTTCTTCAAGAGGAAATGGGGATTCCTTAACTCTGAATGACTTATATCGGAATAGTTATTCTATGTTTTTTCCTTCCAAACTAATATCATGTTAGGATATCTAACGATGGGGAGAATAAAAAGAGTGGGAATGGACATAATAGAATAAATTGAATGTTGAAAGTTTTCATTTTATTGTTCAAGGAATCATAATTGAATGGAAATTGTAAGAAGATCAGTACCAATATGTTAAGTGCATATCATACCTTAAAAATTAGGGGATTGAGGGAAGATAAAATAAAGGTGGATAATGGAATGGGATGGAATAATCTAGATCAGGTTCCATTCTATTTCACCCTTTTTCTTAACACAAGACAAATCGATGGCAACTAATGTCATTCCAGATCCCACCGTTCTAAGAATTCTAATATAGCCTTAGGTATTCCCATTCCGTTTGGAGATATTTTTCCATGCAACCAAATGTGCTCTTGTTTTTGTGAAAACATTTTCATTTTGGCTTTATGATATTTTTGTTTATTCATTTTAATTTTGGCATGCAGTCAAGGTTCAGACTTTGGTACTGGTAGAAGCTTTGGAAGGGGTTCAGGTGGTCGGATGGGGGGTGGACGTGGTTTTGGTGATTCTCTTTGCCTATTCTATATCCATATACTTCCTAGTTATTTGCTGCTTATGATACAAAACTTAATATGCTGATCAACTAATGCTCATTTAATTGCTGAGGTATGGCAGGGATGGAGCGGAAAACACCTCCACAAGGCTATGTGTGTCACAGATGCAAGGTGCCTGGTATGTTGATGCTTCTGAACTTTCTAGTCACCCTCTGCTAGTGAATTTCTGCACAACAATGTCAGTTTTCTCTGCTTACTTTTTTTAACCCACTTTTGTCTAGGACACTTTATTCAGCATTGCCCTACTAATGGTGACCCAAATTATGACATGAGGAAAGTCAAACAACCTACTGGTATTCCAAGATCCATGCTAATGGTAAATCCACAAGGCTCCTACGCTTTACCAAATGGCTCAGTAGCTGTCTTGAAACCAAATGAGTAAGTTCATCGTGATTATCCTTGTCCAATTTGTCATATGTAATCATGAAATTCAATTTGATATTCGTTGCAAACAGGGCTGCTTTTGAGAAAGAAATAGAAGGGTTGCCATCAACACGTTCAATTGGGGACCTACCACCTGAGCTCCACTGTCCCTTGTGTAATAATGTTATGAAAGATGCTGTACTGACAAGCAAGTGTTGCTTTAAAAGCTTTTGTGACAGATGTAGGTTTTTCATTCATCTGTTGTATTTATTGTTTTCAGAATTTTAATATTATGGTAATGTTTCACTAGTTTATAGTTCTTCCTCATTATCCAAGTATGGAATAGTTTACATAGTGTTTTCTCTGTTCTTTCTTTCTCTGAAGCTATTGCGTAAAAATCCTTTCTTGAAGTTATGTAATGTTATTCCAAAAATTCTTCAGGTATTAGGGACTATATTATCTCCAAATCTGTGTGCGTATGTGGTGCAACAAATATTCTTGCTGATGACCTCTTACCAAATAAGACACTAAGAGATACTATCAATCGGATATTAGAGTCTGGCAACAGCAGTGCTGAAAATGCTGGGAGCACTTTTCAAGTTCAAGGTTATTGAAACTATCATGATGTCTCTTGAACTATTTATCAACTATCATTGTGCTGGTATTTATATTTTTTTGTTTTTAACTTTGAGTTTTCAGATATGGAGTCTGCTCGATGTCCACAGCCTAAGATTCCATCCCCAACCTCATCTGCTGCGTCCAAGGGAGAACTAAAGGTTTCGCCTATTAATGAGAAAACAACAAATATACTTGAAACAGCTGATGATAAAAAGGCCGTTACTGCTCCTCAGCAGACCTCGGAGCAAGTTAGGAACCTCAGAGTTGCTGATGTATCTGAAGCTACTCATGAGTCTATGAGTGTGAAAGAACCAGCCTCACAAGGGAGTACTCAGCAGGTTGAGGAAGAAGTGCAGCAGAAATTGGTTCCTGCCGATGCTGGTATATATTGTTGAAACCTATTTTTATCGAGTATGGTTTAGATGGGAAAATATTCTCACTCGTATTTGTATTTTAAACTTCTCAGGAAAGAAAAAGAAGAAGAAGAAAGTCCGTTTGCCTCCAAATGGTAAATCTACAGTTCTGTGACATGAATATCTGTATTAGCAAATGTTTTTCCTGGACTCAGTGACATGACAACATTTAGTGGTTGAGGGGCATACCGACTGTTTCTAATAATTTGAAACATTTTTTTATATATGTTGCAGATTTGCAGTGGAAAACTCCGCATGACTTTGGGGTTGAGAACTACATGATGCCAATGGGTCCACCTCCAGGCTATAATTCATACTGGAATGGCATGCAACCAATGGATGGATTCATGGCACCATATGGGGGTCCAATGCAAATGATGGGCTATGGTCTTGGCCCCTTGGACATGCCATTTGCGGGTGGGATGCCACAAGACCCATTTGGCATGCAAGGTTACATGATGCCTGTTGTTCCGCCTCATAGGTACATATTTTTAAAACTGAAATTCAGCACTTTCCTGCTCTCATGGTCACAACAGAAACATGTCCTGGACATTATGGACCTTTTTTGCGAACTTATTCACAAGTAATTGCAAGATAGAAAAATATGAAGGAAGAAATAAGTTTTTCCGGAAGTAAATTTGTTGAAGCTATCTCTTTTTCTTCTCTTAAGAGATGATTTTTCATTCAAACATAAGTTTATTTGTTTATTTGAGAGTTGTAGGTTGAATTTTTCTGTTGAATTTGGTTGTGTTTGTCCAATCCAATGTCGATACATTGTTATTTAGAATGTCTAATTGTAATATAATAATTTATGACTTATTCAGGGATCTTGCTGACTTTGGTATGGGAATGAATGTTCCACCCCCAGTTATGAGTAGAGAGGAGTTTGAGGCCCGTAAAGCAGATATGAGGCGGAAGCGCGAAAATGAGAGACGGGCTGAAAGGTATGTAACCTCTTTTTGATGGCTGGCTTCCATGTTCTGATATATATTGTTAAGAAGTTTGATTCACCTTTATTTGTCCAACTAGTAGAAATAACATTTTTATTCCAGCAAATATTTAACACATCATCAGTGTTTCACATTAGCAGAGTTTTCGATATTGTTTCTTGACTGAGGAGATTAGATTGATTTTAGCCTTTTTTATAATTCTAGAGTGAATTTATGATTACTGTCAAGTCCCTACCGCCTAAAATAAAGAAATCATGTTTTATCGTTTCTTAAAATATTTAAAGTAGTTCTCTCGACTCATCCCCAAATTTTGTTCGTCATTGTTTTTTAATGAGTTTATTTTCTTCATTGAACAGGGACTTCTCCAAAGATCGAGACTTTGGTAGGGAAGTGAGCAGTGTTGGAGATGTTTCTTCAATGAAATCAAAAACTGTATGTGCTTTTTATTGTCTTAATTTTGCTCTTTTTCTACGGACTTTTATGTGCCATTTACTTTCCTGGGTTTTTCTACCGGAACTTTGGCCAGAAACCTCAAGCCTGCAAAAGCGCACTGATTGCACAGATAATCTCACTTGTTATCATACTAAACTTTGGAAGTTAATTGTTTTTTCTTGATTTATTGATAAAAGATTTATTCAAGTGACACTCTGGTTGATCATAAAATGATTGAGTGAACAAACGCTCACGCGTCTCACCATAATCCTGTGGTCAAGACAACCATACTTATGGTCATGATTTTAACCCTAAAATAGATTAAAATAATTTAAGCCATAATTTTATCTTTGCAATTGAAGTTTTTTCTTTAGGCTGTTGGGTGGGCCTGTCAATGATAATAGCTGTTTTCTTTTTCTGTATTTGGCATTCCTATTTGGTAACGATGCTTACTGAGGCTGATGCAAAAAATTGGATCATAAAATTGGGCTTTCTATATTTGGATATTTGATTTTGAATCTGTAGGTTGCATAGAATGTGTCCAATATGTATATGTATGTAATGTAATATGGACTTTTCAAGTAAGTCTTTTCTTTTAATACTAAATGGGCTAAACCATGGGTGTATGGTTCCAGCGGGAGTTAACACTACATTCTCATTCAAGGATTTGTGGCGCATTAATTTCTGGCGATGTTTCGCCGTATTAGGGGCCACGTTTATATATTTTGGGTAGGTGGTTAACGTCATGTGGCGATGGATCAGCTGGGCCCTGCGAATTATTTTAGATAATGATCCTTGTAATGTTTAGTTGAACATTTTTTTTTTTACTTTTTGAAATACTTTTTGGTTCGAAGTTGCTAAAAAAGCTATAAAGTTAATTATAATTACGGTTGAGAGGAACACGTTTATGGAAGCTGGACAATTTATTTGGTGTGGATTACCATGATGCATAAGTGGGCTTGGGTTGGGCCACTTGACCAAAAATAGAATGAACCCTTAGTTATGAGGCTTTAACGTTTTATTTATGACTGACAACGAACGAACCTTGGTGTTGTCATGGCTATCTTTTATAGGTGTACTTTGCTTATTTATTTGGTTGTTTTTATGATTTCCCAATAAAGTTATTGTAAATTGTTAAGATAAATTTAATTACTACTTTTGGGTGCTCCAAAAACTACAGTAAAAATGTTGGGTACTTAGCGTGCATTAGCTTTTGAAAATAAAAGAAATTATTTTTCTTTTAAAATCGCATACTGTTGATAATTTTAAAGCTGTCCTTTTGGAATAAATGCATTTTATTTTACTCTTTTTTATGTGTTATTTTATTATTGGGTCTAGTTGCTAGTCTCTAGTGATGTGTTTGTCATTTTTTATTTACTCTTTTAGTCAGTCAAATGTAACTGAACAAGATGGTCCTAATATTTCGGCGTTTTTATTATGGTGCAGAAATCAATTCCACCTTCCTCCGGTAGCGATTACCATCATCATCGTTTCCGTTCGGAGAGACTGTCACCAGAACGATCTCCGCGGGAGCTCGAACCTCCGCGTCCTGCCAAAAGAAAGTCTGACCACCCAGATCGTGAACGCGAAGATAGGGATCGCGACTACGAGCACGACCGTCACCATCATCACCGCCATCACCGGTCAGAATCCTCGTCTAGAAGGTCATCGGAACCAGTGACCAAAGCTCCTTCCAACGCGGCATTAGCAGCAGCTGATCGCAAGCAGAAGGCCAGCGTGTTCTCCCGCATAAGTTTCCCGGCTGAGGAGGAACCCCCTAAGAAGAGAAAGGTCAGCTCTTCTTCGACAGCAGAACCGGCCGCCGCGGCCGCCGCTCCCGGTGGGTCTTCGGCACACCTGAAGGCAGTGTCGAACGGGTATTACGAAGGAAGGAAGAGCAGCGCCGCTGCGGATTACGAGTCGAGCGACGATGAGCGGCATTTTAAACGGAGGCCTTCAAGGTACGAGCCGTCTCCTCCGCCTCAGGCGATGGAGTGGGAGGAGGAAGGAAGGCATTCGAGAGGTTCGAGAGAGCGCAAACATAGGTGACATTTTTGATGCAGTTGTGCCGGCAACCATTAGCCTACGACGAAGTAAACAGACACTTTTAACTGCTAGCGCTGTGCTGTGCCTGTGCTCGCTGAGAGTCGATTGTTATCAACTTCTCTCTTCCAAACCTTGAAATAAGCTTCCTTTTGGAAGGAATTTATTTCATTGTAACTTTGCTTCCCGTCAATTTTCAATAATTTCGCCGTGTAAAATTATCACTTTTTATTCAAATCTAATGAAATGGATTTCTTTATCAATTGCTTTGGGTATATAGATGGTTTATATTTCATTTTTACCCTATTCAGTGGAGTGAGACGGATAAGAAATTAAACTTAAATTTCTCGACTTTTAGCTGCACTACCAATTTTACAATATCAACAATACGAAATGATTAGTTATTATGTCCTTTAATATTAGTAACAGACTACTTTAAGAATACATCTTATCCATTTCCCTTTCTCTCCATTTTATTTTCTTATCAAATCTGTAGTGGTCACATATTTAATATATACATCAATTCACTTATCTCCTTGATGTTTCCTTCTTATGGAAATGAAGAAAGCCATGAAACATATAAATGGCAGAAAGGTTAAAAATATATGTAATGAAAAAAAAAGTGTTTGAGAATAAATACTTTGTATTTTTAAGAAAGTCAAAAAAATAAAAGAAACAAAAAATAACAAAAATCATTATTATAATATTTTAACTACTTTCTTTCTATTATAATATCATTTTAAATATGATATTAAAGTAATAAAAATAATAATATCAAAATAAAAAAAGTTATCCTACTTTTCATTCATTTTTTTTAAAATCAAACAAACTTACATTTTTTTCTCTTTTACTCACAAATAGTTTCCTAAACTAAAACAAGAATCAAGTGATTATTCAATTCTATGAATACTTTTTTCTTACACAAAAGAAAAAAAGTTATGTGGAAGATAGTTGAGATAATGACACATATTTTAAAACAATTATCTTAATTTAACTTTTATATATAATATTTGTTGTGAGATTTTTTTTGTCATGTAATTACACAAAAATACAAGAGTGGTTAGATGTATTTATGTTTCTAAATGCAACATTACAATAATATAACAAGCACAAAATATAAATTTTTCATTATACAATGTCATTGAAACACATTTTTGCACAAATACCTTGTACTTGCATTATATTACATATTATTGAACTAATGACCCTTCCAACATATTCATACCTTTAAAAAATTACACATCGGTATACCCTGCACATTGTTCTCCTACAACACCATAACTTTTTACGTAATGATAATGTTTAATTATTTGGATGGTTTTCACTTTGACAAGGTATGTCAATTTGGTCTTCGTTGGTATTAAAATGTCAATTGTATTCTAATTTTTGAAAAAGTGTCTTAACTGAGTCTTTCAGATAAAAATTACTAAGGTCGTTAACGACATGCCACGTGACAATAAGTGGTTTTTGTATCATTTTTTTATTTATTGTAATTTTTTTTTTTGCAAAAAAATAAATAAATCTTGTCACGTGTTAGGTTCCTGGTGTGACCTGTGATATTGTCAATGCCACGTGGTAAGATTATGCTACGTATCAGTGTCACTTTCACGGTTAAATGTTATTGTTTTGATTTCAATTTAGTCCTCATATGTTTCCTTAATTCAATTTAGCCCCTACTTATGTTTCTTTAATTAAATTTTATCCCATTTATTTAATAATTAAAATATTTTTTTAATCCATTTTTTATAAAATTAAAATTAATTAGCATAAATATTTGTACAAAATTAATTAATATAAATTCGTAGGCAATTGTTGCTTTCACATTACTGTCTCTAGAGCTACTTGCACAACATGGTTGTTGAAAAAATTTCATTCAGGTATTGGAAAACTTACACCAATGATTAATAAACCATTTATACATTTTGTTGTAACATTGACAAGATACCAAAGTCAGGTCAACTATTTAGTGATATTTTTATTTTACTTTTGTTTAATTCATTTCATATTCTATTGTATTGTATTTAGGGATGTTAACAGGATGAGTAGAGTACGGGTAGTAGCTCCTACATACCTTATTTGATGGATAAATATTTGTCCCGTACTCGTATCTGTCGGATATCCGTTATATGGGTATCTGTCTAATTTTTTTATATCTGCAAGTATCCACGGGTATCCGCGAATATTTACAAAATTATTTAAAAAATATATATTTAATCATAAATTCAAGTAAAATATATCATTGTCATAAATTTTAAATAAAGTTCAAACAAATTCAAGTCCATACAAGTCCAAATAATTATAAAAATATATATATAATTACGTTCAACACAATGGAAATTCTTTAACTAGTCAAGCTCACTTTCTCCGTTTGATTTCTGAAAAATAATCAAATAATAAACCTCAACTGCCATGTGCCAAGTATTCTTATTTTGATTCCATCATTTGACAACAAGCATACCATAAATGTCATTGTCTATATAGTGTTTGATGTATATGCCCAATTTCAAAAAAGGGTAAGAGAAGAATGTCAAGGGGTATACTTGGAAGAAAACAACGTACTAATTCTTGAATATGAAAGAATGAAGACAAAAGACAAGACGAGATGTGCAACTTAGTAAAAATTAGGTCAGAATGTATTTTATTAATATATATATATATATATATATATATATATATATATATAGGTATTTTTATGAATTAAAGTTTAACAGGTACGAGTATCCACGAGTACGGATACTATGATACTCGTACCCGCCCCATTAACATGCGGATATAAAAAATACTCGTACCCGCGGGTAGCGGGTATTTATTATTAATATCAGTTTCCTACCCATTGCGAGAATTATCCGCAGATACCCACAAATACGAATATTTTTGACATCCTAATTGTATCTTATTTGTTTTATTGTTCTAATCACTCACGAACAATTTTTTGTTGCAAAAGATGATTTCCCAACATCATGAAACCTTTCACGATGGTTTTCTGAAGAATTTCCACATATATAAAAAATCACTTATAAAAATATACAAATATAATAATAGTATGCTAAGCTACAATAAGTTGTGATTAAACAAAAGAGGATAAGAGCCATGTTAAAGTAAAAAAATATGAGAACACATTGATAATAATTAAACAATGGAACGTAAATTAAAAATAAAGGAATAATGTTAAAAAGGATTCAACATAAGAGAAAATGTAGATAATACTAAAATAATATTTTTTAATGCTTTTAAAAGAAAAGTGGTGCAATAAAGCATATGTAAATTACATAAATTATTCAACCATTTATAATTAAATTTAAGGTTTATTGGCATTCACAGTGTAAGCAGAGATTTATATCTATTTAAATCGTTTGATTAATTATTTAATTAAAAGAAATATATTTTTCAAGGTATATTATAAGATGAATTATTCAATTAGATATATATTTTTATACAATTTAACATACCAACAATATATTGTTAAAATTCAACGATTATATTAATTTAAATCACATTCTATATAAAGTTATTGAATAATGTAGTAATAATTATTATTTATATTAATAATTAAAAAAATACGCAATTCAGTAATGTTTTAACATATTAGAATAATACTATTTTTCAAAATATATATTAAAATGTGAATCTTCATATATAAGAAAAAGGGGGTGAAGAAAGAATAAATAGATGACGATAGAAGCCCTTTTCAGTGGTCCAATTTTGCGGGCTCGACCCGTTCTAATGCACTTAGGTCATAAAAATTTAACGGACGGCTGAGATCTATCGCCTTGGCTTAAGCAGGGTGTGGTGTCTATAAAAGTTAAAAGAGGAACCCAAACCCTAGCACTTTGCTACTGCGACTGCGCGTTTCCGCACGATGGGTATTTTTTTCTGTCTATCTCTTTTCTTCCTTCGTTACTACCTTTCGGATTGGTTTTCTGATGAATGTATACGTTCGATGTTCTATTTTCCAATGAGAAGCTCTGTTTATAATTTTCACCGTGACGTCGTGTATGTGAAAGTGAAAATGGTCACTGTCTCATTCCTTCTTGGAAGTTTTTCGAATTTTATAGCAAGATTTAAGAAACCGTAACTACTGGAAATTCGCTCTAGGAATATGCTTTTTGTTTTTGGTTATGAATGCTTGTGTTTCCTCTTCATTTTTGGTTTGGTGTTGATATAATTTTGATTCATTGGACTGACTGGATTTTAAATTGACAATTTTAGGCCTAACTTTTCCTTTATCAACCTCAATGGAATGAATGAATGATAATGTATGTTTTGTTCATTTTTTTGAGTGGCGGCGTTTTGCTTTCTGTTCTTCTTATTTGGTTTTAAGGCTTATGTTTATAGGTTATGCTGGATTAGTTTGTCATCATAGCAGTTATTTATTATACAACTGCGTTTCGGATTTAGTTTGTTTTAATTGTTGAGCTGTGTTGATTTATGTGCAATAGGTGCTTACAAGTATGTCTCGGAGCTCTGGCGCAAGAAGCAGTCCGATGTTATGAGATTCTTGCAGCGGGTGAGGTGTTGGGAATACCGCCAGCTGCCATCAATTGTTCGTCTGACAAGGCCTACTCGCCCAGACAAGGCTCGCCGCTTGGGTTACAAAGCTAAGCAGGTGGGGAATTTTGTTTATGTTAGATGCGATATTTTAGTTGTTTATTTCTTTGCGTCGTTCAACCTTCTGCGTTCACTTTTTTCACGGGGAAAGAATTGTTTATCAATAAACAAATGACTTTTTTATCTGGATGATTGCAAAACAGTGTGACTTCTATGTAATTCCATGATGTCCTTATCTAATTTAGATGTCCTTGGAAAGTGTGAATGACATAGTTATGTGTAGTTTTAGGTTAGTTAAATTTCGAACTGTGATGAAACAAACATTTTGAAAAATAGATAGCAGTATTTGGTAAATTTCGAAGAAATTAAAGAACCATTATATTGAAAAAATTGTCCGGATGAATTTGTATTTTTTGTTGTAGAACTTCCATATTTACGAATGATTGGATGCATTTCTAGACGAGCTATAGTAAAATTACCAATTGTTGGTCATGTGACGCAGTTGTTTATCTTCTTGCCAACTGTGCTTTTCTAACAGTCAAAGGAGTTTTCATTGGCAAATATAGATTTGTTACTACCTTGCTAGTTTTCATTGGCATAGACCTTTTTTCATTACTATGAAACCTGTCCAGTCCTTGTAGTGGACCTGTCTGAACTTGGTTCACTTGAATCGGGATCGTGATTATATTATTGTGTTATTTCAGGGTTACGTGGTTTACCGTGTGCGTGTCAGGAGGGGTGGCAGGAAGAGACCAGTTCCCAAAGGTATTGTTTACGGTAAGCCAACCAACCAAGGTGTTACTCAATTGAAGTTTCAGCGCAGCAAGAGGTCCGTTGCTGAAGAGCGAGCTGGAAGGAAGTTGGGTGGCCTTAGGGTCCTCAATTCTTACTGGGTGAATGAGGTTAGTTAACATGTTATATCATTCGTTGAAGGTGGAACCTGCTTATAGATTGCTTATTGGTTGTTGTGATGCTATTGCTGTGTGTTACAGGACTCAACCTACAAATATTTTGAGGTCATTCTGGTGGATGTTGCTCACAGTGCTATAAGAAATGATCCAAGAATCAACTGGCTCTGTAACCCAGTCCATAAGCACAGGGAACTTCGTGGCCTTACTTCTGCTGGGAAAAGTAACAGGGGTTTACGTGGCAGAGGACATCTCTACCACAAAAATCGCCCATCACGCAGGGCAACCTGGAAGAGAAACAACACACTTTCTCTTCGTCGTTACCGCTGATTTTATTACTGTTATGGTATCTTGCTTCATTTTCTGAAAATTTGGAGTGCATTATATGTAAGACTATAGGAAATTATCAGTTTTGAACGCCTGAATCATCTTTTTTTTTCACCCCGAACCCCGTTTTAGAAGTAAAACTTGAGAGATTAATCATTGTAAGATTTTTGCTATTTGTTGGTATTGTTTGTTATTGATTTTATCGTACTACCTCATCTTTGCGATTCTCGTGCTATGATTCTTTTGGAGTCCGTTTATATTTGTTTGGCGTTGGATGTTTTACTGTGAGCTAAGAGTGAGTGAAAAAAAATCATAACCGTGTTGCGATAGTTAATTTGTAAAAGCCTTTTTTTTATTGTTTAATTCCTTTTTGAATTATAAATTATTAATAATATCATTAAAGTATGTTTTAGGGTTTCCCTTTCGAATATAGCTTCGGAATATATTTAGTGTAAATTTTAATTTTAATAGGAGTGTCTATAATGCTTGTAATTTCAGATTAAATACTTTGTATCTTTACTCCAATTTTAATTATGTTTGAGATTTTTCTTAAACGATCGTCTTCGTTTAACTAACCGATTTATACTAAATTTACATTAGGGGATAATTGTGGTTGTGGGCAGTAAAGTTACAACAGGACGAATCATAGTCATATCTTCATTTTAAAAATATATTTATATGTCTAAGAGACATTGATATTTTTAAATATTTTAATAGATTTTATTTTATGTTTTTCCTTAAGTTCTATTAATTTTTCTTATCTTATTCAAAATGTATTTTATTTTATTTTTTAAAAATTATATTTATAGTTTTACTTTTTTTATTAGTATATTCATATTTCTTTTTATGATTTTAGTAAATTACATGTCTTTTTTTGTACTTCAGTAAAATGGCTTTTGTTTCTTATTTATAAATATCATATTTACAATAATATAAGCAAAAAGTTATGAAATTAGAAGATGAAATTTTAAAAGTAAATGTTTTTCCATAAATAAAAATTTGAATTTATAAATAATATAAGAATCGTTAATATGATTTTATTAAAATTATAAAAAAGGTGAAGCTCTTAAAAGACCTTGGAGTATATGTTGTTTAGTATATAATCTAGTAATTATTGACGCATTTATTGACATATAATTTAACAATATTCTAAATATTATATTACACTAGAGTGGAGTGGTCCATGTGAATATGATTTAAAATAAATTGTGGTCTGGTCTCCATCTTGGATTATGTTCAGTACTAACGTCAAGGAACTGCACTTCATTACTAGCAATGTGTTTTTTCTAAGTGTTACATATGTTTTTTTGGAAGAAACCTGATGTGGATGCCCAAGTCCTTTTACAAATACCTCTTCACAGTTTGCATACATTCCCTGACGTGAAGGAGGCATATGCTATATTTTGATACTTTGACAGTTTTTGTTAATGACAAACTCTTCACCAAACCTTTCTTTCATTTTTCCAAATCATGATAAATTATTAAAAAGAAAAAATATCGATCCAATTGAATGTTGTCATGTGAACATTGTTAAAATTTTGTCAAAAAAAGTTTGTCAAAAAATCTTTTTCCATATTAATTGTAGAAGAGAGAGTTGGATTTTCTTTACCACATGGACAATGAAATGACCATTACCTTTAATTGTTCTTTTCTTCATCATACCGACAACATTACAAAAGCACTTGTTTGGTTAATACATCAGAGTGTCGATTTAAAAATGTAATTGTTTATTTGGCCATAGCTTTCAGCTTTCACTCATTACATTCTATTTCAGATTACAACGGCAGAAACGCCATTACTTCACTTCCAAGTGTTCATTCATAACTTCCTGAATAGTAACAAATCGACCATATTCTATAGAGAGCTGTGCTGCAACTCCTATAGCAACAGATACTAATCCATCTTGGAGATCTACACTTGGACCCTTTTCTCCTCTGCCTCTGATTGCAGACAAGAAGCTAAGGTGTTCTAGATAGCTAGATCCATGGTGTAACCCATCATATCTGTACAGTCCACAACACCAAAATGAAAATTTAAATCACTTTCATTTCATTTCACCATCTCAACAAAGCTTAGCTCATTTATGACATTTAACAGATAGAAGGAAGCTACCCACTTTATTCTCTGATCCTCAGCTTTCAAAGTCTGGACACCATTTCGCCCCCCCTCTCGTGTACCAAACCGCACAACACTCTCAGGAACAAAGGCTTCTCCCTGTCAACAAACAAACTCATGCACCTATTGTTGAAATAATAACTCACCAAACTTAATTCTATCTTAATCAACAAGCCACGGCAAGAAATACAATTGATAGAGACAGAGTTTTACCTTTCCAATATCTCCTACAACAGATATTTCTTGCTCATTTTTACTTCCTTCGGCAAACATACAAAGGTCAAGCATTCCTCGAGAACCATTGTCAAATTCAACAATAACATACGCATTGTCAATGATATCGGGCACCTGCCCAACAAACCAGTGAATAGCAGTAACAATATGAAAGCTTAGAGGAAAACTTTGCGCCAATTAAGGCTGCTACACAGAAGAACATATATGAAAAAGTCATAATCTTTATTTCTTCATCAGATATGAAAATCTCGGCTATCTCTTATTGTAACTCAAAGATTATTGTTTCAAGCTTGGTTATTGTAACTCAAGTACCTTTCCATCATATATTTCATCCTTGTGATTAACATCGATAGCTCCAGAAGCCATCACACGAACAGGATTTGAACCTACAAACAGTCTCATCAGATCAAAGAAGTGGCAACACTTCTCTACCAGGGTACCACCTGAGTTAATATTGAACCGATTCCAATTGTTCACCTGTGACCAGTATCACTTTTCAGCTAGCTCACTAAGAGAACACAGAAACATGTAATTTCAAATTGCATAAAATCTAACCTTAACCAAAAATGGAAACCGATGCTCCCGAATTGATACCATTCTGATTCGTCCGAGGTTTCCTCCCTGAACTATTTCTATCAGCTTTGCAACAGGTGGCATGTATCTATATTCCAATCCAACTTGTACCAAAATATCTGGTCTCTTTCTAGCAGCATCGACAACCTAATCCAACGTATACACAACAACATCAAATTAGTTATTAGTTCATCATCATTAAAATTACATTCTAACAGTTAAGCCCATAATAAGCAACCGATTATATGAAAGGAAAGAGAGACCTCTTTGCAGTGAGAGATTGTGGTGCACAAGGGTTTTTCTACCAGTACGTGATGGGGTTTGGAATGATTGATTATGTCCATAAGAATCCTGTGATGGGTCATGTTAGGACTGGATACCACCAGAACATCACAAAGTCCACTGTCCAACAGCTCCTGGTGACCTGAAAAAACCTTCACAACTTTTCAACTCATCATGCTCATTCATTCATTCAATTTAATTCAACAATTCAACACTATACAGAGTTGCCAACTTAATTAAACAAAAAAAATCTCCAATTCCAACCTTGAAGTACTATTACCTTCTCTCCTATATGATACTTAAAAAAAAATAGCTATATCGGTAATCTCTAATCCCTCAAATATTAGAAGTAATGCCAAGAACTTTCCAAGTAGCGATAAACCCTTCAAATTACTCACGGGATCACCTATATAGAGAATTTGGGTTCTCTGGTGACTTTTTCTGTACTGGTTCTCTGCAATGTCCTCGGTGTCTTCGGCATAAATTCACGGTTACAGATTTTAAAGATTTAAAACATATTAAAAAGATTTTTAAATAGAGAAAGAATAATCCTTGGAATCCCAAATTGTTGGTTTATTATTCTTAATTAAACTATCAGCTTAGTACAAGTACTGCCAAGATAATTGCAGATCAAACTATATGTTTCCTAATGAAGCCTGATAAATAGCACTTCTAGATTCAAGTCACAATTATGAAACAACGATATATCCAGAAAAAATTGTTATATTAAACAGAAAGTAAAGAGCAGAGTGATAGTGATAATACCTTGAGAGGCCAACTGAAGGAGTGTCCCAATTGAAGAGCGAGTTGTTGCGAGGGAATATGAGGGTCAGCAAAAGCGACAACCGCCACGCCTTCAGTGCGAAGATGGTACAAATTCACGAGATGCTCTCTACCCATCATTCCAACTCCTATGATTCCGTACTTCAAAACACCACTTCCCATGGATTCTCAATTCTGATTCTTCAACACTATCTAACACGGTTCTTTTGTTTCTACCAAAATCTGGTATTTAGAGTTATACAACACATTTCATCCATTCATTATCCCACAAAATCATCCATGTCACTTCACATCTTTTTGCCATTGGATTTTCTTTTTCTTAATTTCATTCTTTATTTTGTTTCACTTTTGGACATAATTAATTACAATACAACTTTCCTCATTCTAATCCGTTCGCAAATATCGATTTTAAAAAATAGATTCCAAGTAGACGATATTGTAAAAGTTTTTTTTTTTTATTAATATTTACTATAAACTCAAAGAACTTCGCATTTAGAAAATAATTTTAATTTTTTTTTCTATCACATACAAAGTCACAAATCAATAATATTTAACATAAATTTTAATTCCAAGGTATGACGTACGAGTTGTACACGTTTTCAAATTAACAATTTTGTAGCAATTTTAATTTTTAAAATCATTCAACTATATCACCCATTTATATTTTTTATGTAGTAACAAGTTTATAATTTGTTTGCTATTATTATAAAATCTCGTAAGAGTGAAAAATACAAATAAATAACATGATCTTTATTATTAGTTAAAATGTATTAAAAAAATGGAAATGAAAAATTAGAATAGTGATATTAAAAGGGAGATCTATTTGATTTAACTACTAAAAAAAATCATAATTTCTTTTTTTTTGAATTTCTTAGAAAATATTTATAAATTTTGTTATGAAATTTTTTTTACAAAAAATTACTAATTTTTTTTGTAAAATAATTTTATAAAACAATTTTTATAATAAATTTTATAAGAAATACTTATAAATTTTATAATTTTGTAAAAAATAATTATTAATAAAGGAATTATCTGTCAATTAAATTTTTTAGACAAAAAGGTAGAAAAAAAGTATTTTCTTGCAAATTTTTTAACAAATTTACAAAAAAAATATCATGTTAGTATGAGAATTTCTAGTAGTGTTTATTATTTTCAATACATTTTTACCAATGGAAGTATTTTTTTTAAAATAAAAAAAATATGTTAGCACTTTCCAAAAATAATGTCCTCTGTTTGCGCATTAAAATGCACAGTAATTTTTTTGTTTCTTTGGAAATAATTCCATGCCATTGCAAAAACTTTGGACAGTTGAGGAAGAGTTACAAAATATCTTCTTTTATATCATGCCTTTCTTCATTCCATTATGTATAAATTGTGAAAAAAAAAAATGATATTGTAATTGGTAATTTTTCTTTAAAAGTTACGTAATAAAAATATCAAGGAAATAATCAATACACAATAATATTGGTTAAATAGTTAAACTAAAATAGTTAAGTAACATTAACTAATAAATGGATTTAGAGTGGCCAATTCAGCTGCCAATGCATTTGTCATCCTATGCTTTATTTTAAGGAGGAAAAAACTCATTCAATGTAACTGAATCTCTAGTGTTAGAGTCAGAGGTTATGAAAGTTTCAAAGCTTTGGATCATAAAAATAAAAAAAAAACAAAAACTTTGTTAAACATATATTTTTGTCAACAAATAAATAAATAATTAAAATGAATCTTATGATTGTCTTCCATTAAACTTAAGAAAATATTAACACTAATATAGCTAAGTAAACACGATAGAAAGTAACTAAATTAAGATCTCATTGCAGTAGAGTTTAAATAAGGCAGCGTAATAAATTATTAACGTTCATGAAGTTGAACCCTTTTCACACAATATTTACGAAAGGTGAAGCTTGAATGATTTACAATTATTCGGATTGCACAAAAAGAAATAATTCAGAATTATTTAAACTTACAAATAATCGGTAATAAAATGATAACAACCATTTCTCTAACTGCTAATGAGAGCAGATAATCATACTGACTTTTACGAGAGAAAATAACTTTATTTTTTCAAATAATATTAACAATTAACTCTCTACCATAAAGAATTTCAATGACATGAAGAGACAAAGCTTTGCTTCCTACAAATCATTAGGTTTTGTTAAGAGACTGCATAAGATTGGATTGAAATGGGATAGAAAAGAAAAGAAAAGAAAAAATGAATTTGTTTGAATTGAAAAAAGAAAATAAAAATGAATGAAAAATTGTAATTTATTTCATTGTAATATACAATTATATAATGTTGCATATAAATTTAAATTAAAAGATAAATACTTATAAAGTAATTAATGTATAAAATAAAAATAATATTAAAAACTATTTAATTTTGAAATTGAATATATATAAATAATAAATAATCAACTATAAACGATGGTAATTTTTTTTTCTCACAGGTAAAAATGTAATACAAGAAATTCTACAATATATAATTAGATTTACACATTAATTTTAAACATATAAAAAATAATACCACGGCAAGAATTTAATAAAGTAAATTTTAACAAGGCACACAAAGTTAGTTAATTATGTTCATTACAATAACCAAAATAAAATAATAAATTACACAAACAAAATAATAATAATAACAATGCAATAAAAACAAAATCACTCAATATTTTCCATCATAGTTAAACACGTTTTTTTGAAATTTTCCATCAATTTTTTGATAAACACGTTTCACACCATAACATGCATGCAAGGACGTTCCATACCTTGTTGCAGTCTATGAATACCACTTCATATTTAGTTTAACATATTATCATTCATAAAAGATGAAGTTGTTGTCCTTGACCCCCACATCTTCATCTACGCCCCCAGGATTTTCTTCATCACGGTCACAGTTTATATCGACTAAAGTTGTCTTATTTAGGAATTTTTACCACTCTAAACGCATATCAGTTTTTACCATTAGATGATCATAAAGAAGAAGCATGTCGTTCCTCTTGCATTTTCACATATGTTGAAGGAGATGGTGTCACCAATAAATGGGAATATTATGTTTCATGGCTCGTATTACTAAGAAATCATCTTGTAGGACCTGTGCATAGTTACTATCCCGAGAACTTAGAATAAGATTGTAAATGTAATGCAATAATCTATCTTCGACATTCGTCGTACCAAAATTCCTACACATTGTATGTGAAGGCCCGATTTGATCATTTCAGCCAAAGCGACATCCATCCTTGACATAGTTAACTCTTCAAGGATGTTGGTAAGATCAAATCCCTACCTCTCATATTTCAAGTTGGTCACATTAACCCAATTATTAGGTTTAATTCTAATTTTCTACTGCAAAACCTCAATCACTAACTCTTTTGTGCCAAGGAGTTTAAGATTTTCATTTTCCATGTACCTAGCTCGAAAGATACACAAAAGAGTAAATGACTGAGGTGTTTGTAGAAAAAGAATATAATCAAACTTGATTATTGGATCAATGTCTAGAACTTGAAAAATGAGGGACAAAAGTTTGATGTGACAGACATCCCCGGAGAGCTTAACTATGGCCGGGATATCAGCTGAAATTATGACATTGGGACCTCATGAACATCCTTGTAGGAATGCCAATAATCCCACGTCGTGCTAGATGATGTCTTCATGATATGAAAACATAATATTCCCATTAATTGACCACACCATACCATTTAACATACGCCAAAATACAAGTACAATAACCTATCCCTACCTTATGGTCTTCTAATAACTTAGTATTTTCTTGCATACCACTTCATGTGTGTTTAGAGAGTGGAACTACCCTACGGTAGTTATATCTCCTAAATTAGAGATGTCTCAAAAAATTAAATGTGACCAACGTGAACTATGTTTGGCAGGGGTATCCATGGCGAACAACATATCCCTAATAAAGAAAAATCTGAAAGCGGAAATGAAGATTCAATAACAACCATCTCCTTTTTCTCAAGATGCTAATATATTAAATCATATATAGATCGATATCTAAGGAATGGAGAAGGTATGTCAATTAGGTTTAAACACCTTATCCCAAAATCTTCATCATGGTATAAAACATATCTATCAAAGCATTAATGGAGCCAAAGATAAGGTTCAAGAACTTAAAAATTTGATGCACTTTTTTCCTTGCGATATTTGTAATAAACATAATTAATTTTCATGTCTTATTAAATTAGTTGTTGGTATGTTAAATACATTGTCATAATATTACTTTATTTTTCATATGTTTAAATTTAATATGATAATGCAAGTCTCATTTTTTATTTTAAAAGTTTTTTATTACACTTTTTTCCTTTTTAAATTTGCATGTGAGAAAAAAATTTGAACATTATTTGCAATTAATTTTTTATAAATATTCAATTTAAAAAATAAATAATTTTATAATATTATTTCGATTTCATAAATTAATTACTTCATATTAAAATTCAACCAATAGTATTTTTGTAATTGTATATATTACACAAATACTTTTTTTGTCACAACACTCTCTCCCTCCCTCCTTTTGAAAAATTTCCGTTTCCACTGTCTTTCCTTTTTTTTTTATTACCTCCACCCCAACCCAAACACAAAGGATTACAGTGCCTTGTTTGATCAAACAAGGGTACAAATACCCTAGTTAGCGGGTCAAAAGTCCACAAAATGTTCCAGAAAATTTTATCTAAACCTTTACTAGTTCTAAATTCTAACGCTGTTGGGGATAACAGGGATAGAGCAGTTGGCCGCATGAGTGGCTCCAAGGGTTCTTTCAGATAGGGTAAGGAAGAATAGATACCCTCATACTATTTTACATCTCGGGAAAGAGAAATAAATATAAATAGTATAAATAGTATAAGGTCAAGAGAAAAAAAAGAAATAAAAAGTGTCAAACAGGTATTTGTATTTAGGTCTCAACAAAATGTTAACCCTTCCCAGTATAATATTATGAAGTCATTGGCCAATGGAGAAGAAGTTATTTTTTTCAGAGTAAGCACCACATTTTTTGTACATGGTTCTTATTACTAATTTAAATTTATTTGAAATTATAAGTTACTAACCACGAGTGTTAATCTGGTTGGATCATTTTAGACAAGGTTTATTGCCATCGGCAGACACCAATAATCCTTTCAATAATTCTTTAGTCAATGAGGGCTTCCTTTCCGTATTTGTTTACCGTATAATATTGATATATAACATATGATGATAGCCTATATTAATTCATTACACTGTCCTGAACTTTTCCAAATTTCTTTGTCAAATAGTCTACAGTACGTCATGAATTATTTTTGCGGAAAATTTTTTCAAAAAAGTTCTTGACTTCATGTTGATAATCAAGATGCGCCCACAATACAAAAATCGTGGCAACGCTTCTTAGGTACCATATGCACACAGCAAGATGTTTTAGCTGTTGGGGGGAGTGGGATGGTTCTGTTTCAGAGCTCCCACATTAGGAGTGGTCTCCCTACAAGAGACATCTATGCTATTAGTGAAATAATTCTCGAAGGGGGAAATGTTCATAAACTATTGAGCTAGGGTACTTACTAAAGGTTTAAACCTCTTGCAAAAGTTCTCTATTATCACCTCGAAAGCCAAGACCCAAGAGGCACATTGCTTTCCACTTTCATGTCTTTTACAGCTTCTCAATGCAATGTATGGGTTTTATCAGGGGGGATTTGATCAATTTAGATGAGAGCAGCATAACCCATATAAAACATGATCCTACTAAAATTATCATAACTATTCTTGTTATGCCAGACACACTGCAATAGTGGTCTCTACATAAATAAAAAGATTACTGGCCGTATCAAACTTATATATGTTACTAACATTTCTAACCAGATACACCAGTAAATATTTCAACTAACAAGAGTTACCATTATATGAAATCAAGCAAAGAGTGAAAGCCAGTCACTAATGCCATGTTTGGATAAGCATCAATTGATCTGGAATTCACATCAAATAACAAAATGACGCAGAAGCTAATACTACTACTAGCTGCTTCTATTTTGACAGGAATCGAATGCTGTCAAATGAGAAACCAAAGATACATGAAAGGATTCACACATTTGAAACATGACAGCCTAACTTCAAGTTCCTAAATCCCCTAACCAACATAAACTCACAAAACTCGAGTATCCTCACGGAACAAGATCAAAAAAACAAAAATACCCAAAGCCAGCATCAACAATCCCGTCTTTCTTTCCGCTTAAAAGGAACACAAATAGATAAATAAATGAAAGAAAAACAAGTTCATTGAAATTTTGTTGAGCTACAATATTGAATACAAGATAGAGTATCTTAACGGAAAGACAAGCAGCATGTATTAGAGTTCAGAATCAAGTGAACAAACACTTAGAAGATTAGGATGACAAAATGCATTTACAACAGAACAGATGGTAGATCTGTTGAAGCCTCTAAGTTAAATCAATCACCCCCTCCAAACAAATTCAAATCCACTAAACCGGAGGCTTCTCACATCATAACCACCATTTCTCTATATCAAATCAAAACCTTGTTCCTGAAATACCAATCATGATTGATTAGTTCCCACCAAAACCTGTTTCCTACACTTGCAAAATTCAACCCCCACTTTTACATCTAACTGACCACATTGTAACGGATTAACGAACTCTATAGTGAGAGAGGAAATAAGAATATGAGTGGGAGGAATTGAAAAAAGAAAGGGCACACCTACGTCTGTTTGGAGTAGGAGGAAGAGGAGGGAACGCGCTTGTTACGGAACATCATGTAACCGACGGGTAACACCACTCCGATCATCATAACGGCGGCGCCGATCAAGTATCTGAGTGGGCTTGGTGACTCCACCTCTACCAAGCTCCTAATCTGCATCGCAACGTTACGATCCCAATCCGATTCAAACTTCACAACCCCAATTAATTAATAATTAACTAATTAATAAAGATTTACATCTACTTACAGGCATCTCTACCAAACGCAAAATCTTCACACTCGCTGTTCTGTCGTTTGCTCCACTGTCAATCCACAACCTTCTCGTCTGTAACGGAATAAATGAACCATCAATTTTATTTTACACGCGCTCTTTCCGTATATTATTATTAACAAACCTCGATACATACGGATTCGGATCCGAATACATCACGTATACAAATTTTGTATTGGGCCTTACTTTCCCAAACCCAAATGTATAGCATCATGATTTGTGCAGCCCATTAAGAACTTGGGCTACAGTGGCGGGGTTTCAGCCCAAGATTATGTTACACTTTACCATTTTCTTCTCCATCTCCAATTCATTTCGAAATACATTTTTTCTTTTTCAATTTTGAAAAGTTCATTTTGATGTAATAACCTTTTACTGCTCGAAAATGTAATTGCTAGTCAAATACGTATCTAATTTGTCCCTAAAAGTGAAGTAACATCTTCATTTTTAAACTTCAATGCTTAATTACTTCATCTTCAAAAATATAAATGTTTTTCCTCAAAATCTGTGTACAAGTTTTACATAAAGTGATATAGAATACATTCCATATAGAATTTTGACAAATAATATGCAAACAAAAATAAGTATAAATAAAGAGGAGAAAAAGAAAAGAGTGTTTATGCATTCCCGAGTTTTTCAAAAATTATCAAAAAAATTTTTGACTTTTATCCCGCTCACCAACCTCCACTTTTAAGGCTGTTTCTATGATAAGATGGATTTGGGAGATAGTCTGAAGATGGATTTAAAGGAGATAAATATGTATGTTTTTTTGAGTAGATTTAAAAAGTAAAGTGAATGAATTTGAAGATAAATTTTATGAAAGTTAGTTAATGATTTGATTGATATAATAGATTAAATAAAAGTTATAATAGATAAAATTTAAAATTTACTAAAATACCCTTCATAATAAAAATTTAATAAAATTACAATTTATTGAATTAAAAAAAATTAAAATTTAAAAATATTTTAATTTATTTATATATATATATACATATATATATATATATAAATTAATAATAATAACTACATATATTATTAGTTTTTAACAATATTATAATTATTATTAATTATTATATACTTTTATTAATTAATAATAATAATAATCATTTTATATATATATATTATTAGTTATTATATATTAATATATTAATTATTATATTTTAAATAAT